>ENA-OPYU01000395-OPYU01000395.1-human-gut-metagenome-genome-assembly--contig:-NODE-395-length-17623-cov-3.239369_pt1 | contig 17623 bp, 19 predicted proteins | sample MGYA00242637_ERZ504482 | MGnify/ENA primary metagenome ERZ504482 (study PRJEB26092, sample SAMD00036237) | human gut metagenome | host: Homo sapiens | study: EMG produced TPA metagenomics assembly of...
TTTCTTCTCATGAGTTTTAATAAATATGCCCTGAAATCATCCTCCCATTTCATACGGTAATCCAGTCTTGCCAGCTCATTTTGAGAATTGGGGGTATACACGGTCACCATATAAAAATTTTCGTATTCCAGGGTAATCACACGCCCCTCCTGGTCATGCTCTTCTATCCCTATTCCATAAGCCACTGACAAAGGCTCTTTTTTTGGCAAAAATGGCAGTGCCGGAATATCCTTTTTCACTGCATAGTTCCAATAGCAATAATAGCCCTCCGGCGCAAAATCAATCTGTCCTTCCTGCAGCTTTGTCTCCTGCAGGCAGAAAAAATCCGCGTCTTCTTTCTCAAAATATTCGGTAAAGCCCTTCTGCACACAGGCGCGAAGTCCATTGACATTCCATGAAATAAATTTCATTCTAATCTCCTTTTCTTGTCTATTTGCACATCTTTGTACCTATTATACACTAATTTTTTCTCCCTTGCGAAGGGAAAAAGTTGCGGGAAATGTCTTTACGAATCCTTTTCAAAGAGTATATAATAAATGGGTATGACGAAAATCCAACGAAATACAAGAAAAGGAGAATAACAATGGGCGGAATATTTGGAGTAACCTCTAAGTCCAGTTGTACCTTGGACTTATTTTCGGAACAGACTACCATTCTCATTTAGGTACAAGACGAGGGGGGATGGCCGTATACGGCTCTCAGGGTTTTCATCGTTCAATCCATAACATTGAAAACACACCCTTCCGTACAAAATTTGACGGAGACTTAGACGAGCTGGAAGGAACTTCCGGCATTGGCTGTATCTCAGACAATGAGCCCCAGCCACTTATGGTTCAGTCACATTTGGGAACCTTTGCCATCACCACAGTAGGAAAAATCAATAACATGGACGAGCTGGTGGATATTTCTTACAAAAATGGCTGTACCCATTTCTTGGAAATGAGCGGCGGCGGGATTAATCCCACAGAAATGGTTGCCTCTCTCATTAACCAGCAGGCAACCATTGTAGACGGTATCCGTTATGCACAGGAACTGATTGAAGGTTCCATGACACTGATGCTTCTCACCCCGGAAGGAATCTATGCTGCCAGGGACCGCATGGGGCGTACCCCTCTGATTATCGGTCACAAAGATGGTGCGTACTGCGCTTCCTTTGAAAGCTTTGCTTACCTGAATCTTGGCTATGAAACCATGCGGGAACTAGGTCCGGGAGAAATCGTATTCCTTACACCGGAAAGCATACAGACACTTTCAGAACCTTTAAACGAAATGAAAATCTGTTCTTTCCTGTGGGTTTACTATGGATACCCTACCTCTACCTATGAAGGAATTAACGTGGAAACCATGCGTTATGACTGCGGAAAACTTCTTGCCAAACGTGATGCTATGAGAGATGACGTCAATCCTGATCTGGTAGCCGGGGTTCCTGATTCCGGTATTCCTCATGCCATTGGCTATGCAAATGCTTCCGGCATTCCATTTGCACGTCCATTTATTAAATACACACCAACCTGGCCACGTTCCTTTATGCCTTCCAGACAGGAGCAGAGGAATCTGATTGCCAAAATGAAGCTGATTCCTGTGGAGGCTCTCATCAAAAACCGCAGCCTTCTGCTCATTGATGATTCCATTGTCCGGGGAACCCAGCTTCGGGAAACTACAGAATTTCTCTACAGCAGCGGCGCGAAGGAGGTACACATCCGTCCTGCCTGCCCGCCTCTGCTGTTTGGATGCCCGTACCTGAACTTCTCCCGTTCCAAATCTGAAATGGATTTGATTACCAGAAGAATTATTGCAGAACGGGAAGGAGAAAACGTCAGCCGGGAAGTTCTGGATACTTATGCAGATCCGGATTCCCAGAATTATCAGGAAATGCTGGAAGAAATTGCAAAGAAATTAAACTTCACCACCCTGCATTACCACCGCCTGGATGACCTGCTGGCAGCAATTCCTATTGAGCCATGTAAAGTATGTACTTACTGCTTTAATGGGAAGAAATAAATGACAAAAAGAAAGTGTTGCAATTCTCATCCGAAACAGGATGAAAATTGCAACACTTTCATTTTTTTACCCACGTTGTCTCTGTCTATAAATTTCCTTTAAATCTTCAATTGCCAGAACTGGATCCATGGTATGAAACATCAGATAATTTCTCTTCATAGTTTTACCAGAAGCCTGCTTATAAATTTTCCGGCTTTCCTCTCCGGTATAATAATGCCAATACCGGTAAATATATCCCATCCAGTACAACACTTCTTTAGAAAAAACCTCCCCTCTTTTAAGGTTCTCTTCTCCTGCCTCTTCCACGATTTCTTCCAACAGATACTCTTCTCCTGCCCATTGCATACGGTTATATCTGGAATCAAGTGCTTTTGCTGTATCTGACATCATAAACGCCTTCACAAATTCCAGGCTGCCATATTTTCTCTCTACAGACAGTTCAAACAGTCTACCCTGAATATCACATAACTTTAATTGTAATCCATCCATTCCCTGCCTCCTGTTTTTATATTTTCCAAAATCTCATCAAAAAAATCAACCCCTCCCGACGATAATTTTTACAAATTTCATTGGCAAGAGAAATACCTTTTACTCTGTTTTGCTCTGCTTCGTCTTTCAAAAATTGTCTTTCCATATGAGACAGCTCTATTTCACATTCAATTCCACTGCACCGCAGCCCTTCTGGGAAACTGCCACATACTGTTTTCCCAACTGCAATGCAGATAAACTGCTGGTAAGTGCTTTGTCTGTAATATTACCCAAAAAGAAATTATCGATTACATAAAACATACGGTCATTTGCAATGTTACCAATAATCAAATCTTTTTGTTTCGTTTTTTCTCTATAGTTTTCATAAAAAGAGGTTCCTTTTACGCTCTCCATTTTCCCTCTGTGAAATGCTATCATCATAGCCCAATCCATTCCTACTGAAATATCCAAGGTATCTAATCCATTCATATCAAGAGAAACAATATAAAACTTTGACTTTTCATAATCACAAATAAGTGTCAATGCCTGACCTGGCTCTGTTCCCATATAAAATCCTTTTCCGAAGTCACACCGTGCCCTGCTCTTTGGCTCAATAGCACCCTTTATCCCGGATTTAGATCCATGATATAGTAAAACCCGATTTCCTTCCAGTTTTATCTTCGATGCTTCTCTTGCAATTCTTTTCAGAATCATCTGATATACAGAAATATCCTTCTCCTTACACAGTTCGTATAGTTTAGACTGTGCAAGTCTGTTTGGCAGAACATGACCATTTTCCCAGCGATTCACCGTACCGAAAGAAACTTTTAATTTCTTAGCAAATTCTTCCTGACTCATTTGAAGCTGCAAACGTATTTCCTTTATCATTTTCTCCACTTCTACTTCCTCCCAAAACAAAAAGATATAACATCAACCATATAAAAAGTATAGTCAATGTTATATCCCTTTGTCAATAATTGGATTTCTGATAAAATCTGCCAATTAAGGTATCCGTTTTCACCACGTTCACAAAGGCTCTTGGATCCGCCTCCATAACCCGCTGAATGAGTACCTTGGCCTCCATGGTAGACACTACCGAATAAATCATTTCCTCTTTCATTAGAATACATTCCTGTAGCAGAAAACTCAGTGGCACTGTGGTTGTCACCTCTGAAATAGCCTGATATACTGCCTCCGGCTCCTCTGTCACTACAAACAACGTAACATTTTTCTGAACCTGGTATAACAGATGAATCACCTGGGTTGAGGTAAACTGAAAGATAATAGAATACAGCGCCTTGTCCCATCCGAAAAGATATCCGGCAATCATCAGCACAGCTACATTCCCTACCAGAATATAGTTCCATACATCTTTGTTCTTCTTTTCTGCAAAATAAATGGCAATAAAGTCTGTACCTCCTGTAGAAGCCCCTCCCAAAAGCGCAATGGTGATAGCAACTCCGTTAATCAGTCCTCCGAAAATACAGATAAGCAAAATATCCTCTGTAATAGGAATTGCCGGTACCATATCTGTGATAAAACTGGTCGCCACAACCAGAATACTGGTCACTACGGTAAAACGTTTTCCAATGGCTTTAAAGCTGATAATCGCAGGAATTGCATTTAATGCCAGACTGATGGGGGAAAATGGAACCGTAATATCAAAAAACCGGTCACAAATGGTCTGTATCAGCAGGGTAACTCCATTGAAGCCCCCTGGATACAGCCCACCTGCCCGGACAAAGGTTTTAATATTCACTGCCATAATCACAGCACCAATCAGACCAAAAATCAACCGCTTACTTTCTTTTTTCCAATCAAATTTCCGGCCCAATGTTCTTACCTCGCTTTTGCATTCTTACAGCATATGAGCCCGCAGTTCTTCCGGAGTCTGGACGCTTAAATAAGCAGGCGCCACATCAAAGACGGTTTTGCAGCCTGTCTGTCCTTCCTGGCTTAACCGATACGCTGCTCTTGCGTATGCCGCAATTACAGAAGAAGTGAATTCCGGATTAGAATCTAACTTCAGGCTGTATTCAATCACATGGTCATGCTCATCCTCCCAACCGGTTTTTCCGGTACGGATAACAAATCCTCCATGTGGAAGTCCCTTATGTTCCTTTTCCATTTCTTCTGCTGTAATAAAATGTACAGTTGTATCATATTCATCAAAATAATTTGGCATGGTTTTGATTTCGTTTTCAATACGTCCTTTATCTGCACCTTCTTCTGCCACTACAAACACTTCTCTGGTGTGTTTTTCTCTTGTTGTAAGCTCCGGATTCTCACCGTTTCTTACTGCATCCAGGGCAGCCTCTACCGGAATGGTATACTGTCTGGCATCCACAACTCCCTGAATTCTTCTCACTGCATCAGAATGCCCCTGGCTTACACCTTTTCCCCAGAAGGTATAATCTTTTCCCCCTGGTAAAATGGCATTTGCATACAAACGGTTCAGAGAAAACATACCCGGATCCCAGCCTACGGAAATCATTGCCACATGTCCGCCTTTTTTTGCGGCTTCATCCACAGCAGCAAAATGCTCCGGGATTCTGGCATGGGTATCAAAGCTGTCCACCACGTTAAAATATTCTGCATACTTGGGTGTCTGCACCGGCAAATCTGTGGCGCTTCCACCGCAGATAATGAGAACGTCCAGTTCATCCTTCATGTTCACGGCTTCATCTACATGGTACACCTTTGCTGTCTCTGTTAATATCTTCACATCTTCCGGGTTACGGCGTGTAAAAAACTGCCCTTTAATTCCATGTCAGGATTGTGCTTTACCGCACATTCCACGCCACGTCCCAGATTTCCATATCCTAAAATTCCAATTCTAATACTCATGTCAAACACTCCTATCTTTGGCTGGATTACTTTTCTCTATTAAAGTATATCAAAAAATCTTTTCTTGTCAATCCACGAATTCACCGAATTACCCAATGCCTCCGTAAAGAATCCCTAAAATATATACAAGAATCGTAAGCCCCACAAAAAAATACCGTGTAGCAGGCTCAAACCATTTTCCCAGTTTTTTCGACCTTCCAAGCTGTACCTGGTCTCTTGCAAAGCCTTTGGGACATACCCAGAAAAACATCACTGCCGCCAAAAGCGCTCCAAGAGGAATGAGATAAATAGACACCACATCCATCCAGATACTCACCATATCCCCGCTTTCAATAAACACACCAATACCGCAGGCTCCTGCTGCCACAATTCCAACAGCCGCTGCCCTGGACAAATGGAACTGATTCTGCAAAGCCTCAATAGGCGTTTCAAAAAGATTCATCAAAGAAGTAATGGCAGCAAACAAAACTGCAATCAAAAAAGACGATTGCAAAAATCTGTCCAAAGGGCATCTGCTGAAACACACTTGGCAGAGTAATAAACATAAGCGGCGGTCCTGCCGACACATCCATGCCAAAGGCAAACACTGCAGGAATGACAACCAGACCAGCCAAAAGCGCTGCGCAGGTATCAAAAAACGCCACATTTCTGGCGCTGTACACCACATCCGTATCTTTGGAAAGATAGCTTCCATAAACAATGGTACCAGAACCTGCTAAAGACAGGGAGAAAAAGGCCTGTCCCAGGGCATACACCCAGGTCTTTGGATTTTTCAGATATTCCCACTTTGGCACAAACAGGTATTCATATCCTGCCGCTGCGTGATCCAGGGTAAACACCCGAATCATCAGAAAAATAAAAAACACGAAAAACACAGGCATCATGATTTTATTCATTTTCTCAATGCCCTTGGAAATGCCAAAAATCATAATAAGAAAGGTCAGACCAAGCCCCAGGAAATGCCACCCCACACTTCCAAAGTTTCCCGAAATCTCTCCAAAATATGCACCGGTATCCTTAGTTTCCATTAATTCCCCTGTGACTGCTCCCCACAGAAACCGCAGAAACCATCCAACAACGACCGAATATCCCACTGCAATGGCAAAGGAGCCCAGCACCGGAATCATTCCCAGCAGCTTTCCGCCCTTTTTTCCACGCATTTCCATGGCTTTCCCAAAAGCCCCCAAAGGGCCTGTTTTCATGGCACGGCCAAAGGCCATCTCACCTACCACACCGGAAAATCCCAGAATCACTACAAAAATAAAATAGGGAATCAAAAAGGCCGCCCCTCCGTATTGTCCTGTACGGTACGGAAACATCCAGATATTTCCCATTCCTACTGCAGAGCCGATACATGCCACAATAAATCCAAACCTGGATCCAAATACTTCCCTCTTTGGCTCTGCTTCATTTCTCTTCATACATTGTCCTCCTTCTTTCACACTTCACATTAGTATAACACAAGAGGCACCTCCCAGGGAAGTGCCTCTTCATACTTTTCCTAATCTGTTTTTAGTGATGGAACAGACGAATACCGGTAAATGCCATCACCATATTATATTTGTTGCAGGTCTCAATCACTGCATCATCACGGACAGAACCGCCTGGCTGTGCAATATATGCCACACCGCTCTTATGGGCCCGTTCAATATTATCAGAGAATGGGAAGAAGGCATCAGAACCCAAAGTCACCTCTGTGAGCTTATCCAGCCACGCTCTCTTTTCTTCTCTTGTAAATACGGAAGGTTTCTCTTGTAAACACTTTTTCCCATGCCCCATCTGCCAGCACGTCCATATATTCTTCGCCAATATAAACATCAATGGCATTGTCACGCTCTGCTCTGGTAATGCTGTCCTTAAATGGCAGATTCAGCACTTTTTTGCTTTGTCTTAACCACCAGTTATCTGCTTTCTGTCCTGCCAGACGGGTACAATGTACACGGGACTGCTGTCCTGCTCCAACACCGATTGCCTGACCATCTTTTACAAAGCATACGGAATTAGACTGGGTATATTTCAGAATGATAAGAGATACTTTTAAGTCTCTCTTTGCCTCTTCTGTGAGCGCTTTGTTTTCTGTTACCAGATTGGAAATCAGCTCATCATCAATCGCCAGTTCCTGGCGTCCCTGTTCAAAGGTAATGCCAAATACTTCCTTGTGTTCCAGTGGAGCCGGTACATAATCCGGGTCAATCTGAATCACATTGTAATTTCCTTTTTTCTTCTGTCCCAGGATTTCCAAAGCTTCCTCTGTATACCCAGGAGCAATGACACCGTCAGAAACCTCCCGTTTAATTAACAGGGCAGTATCTTTATCACATACATCTGAAAGGGAAATAAAATCTCCAAAAGAAGACATACGGTCAGCGCCTCTGGCTCTTGCATAGGCACAGGCAATAGGAGAAAAATTCTTCCAGTCCATGTCATCTACCCAGTAGATTTTTGCCAGTGTCTCAGTAAGTGGAAGCCCTACTGCAGCTCCTGCAGGAGACACATGTTTAAAAGAAGTTGCCGCCGGAAGTCCTGTGGCTTTCTTCAAATCCCTTACAAGCTGCCAGCCATTAAAAGCATCCAGAAAATTAATATAACCTGGTTTTCCTGATAACACCTGAATAGGCAGTTCCTCATTATTTCCCATATAGATTCTGGATGGTTTCTGGTTTGGATTACATCCGTATTTCAATGCTAATTCCTTCATGATTTGTTCTCCCTTCCCTTTCTTATTGTTTTATTCACGATTCTGGTTTCATAAGTACCTGTTGCAATATCAATAAAACGTACAAATAAAGACACCTTGTTTTCCTCATTCAGACCTTCCCATACTTCTTTGGTAAAGGCATCAATATCATTTGGAATACCAACTAACTTTGGTTCTCCCTCAAAGCTTGGAAGAGGATTTCCGTCATGCATATAAGTATGAATAAAATGTCCCTCTCCTGCAACCGGATTTTTCATAAGCAAAGGTATAACGGTTACATGCATCCGGATTTCCATTATTGCTCTTTAAAATAGACATGGCATAATTATATTTCCCATTTTCCACATGCATAATACCGGAAATTCTTGGTGTATAATTCGGAGCATCTGGTTCAAATTCCCTGCTTCTTAAAGACTGCTCAAAGGTCATCTGTTTATCCATTCCCTCATAAATAGTGTCTGTCTGGTCTCCGTTTGTTACAATGGTCTTGTTTCCCAGTACCCGCACAGGAGCATAAATAATCAAGCTTGGGTCTACCAGTTTGGAAGGGTCAAATGCCTGTGTGCGAATACCCTGTCCTTCTTCCACAAAAACACGATTCCGGCTGTTTTCACTTCTTCCCATAATAAAGTATGCAGCCACTGCCTTTTTTCCATCCTCTGATTTTCCAAGCACAATGCCTCGTCCCGGATAGGTATTTTCTTTCAGTTCATTTACCAGTGATAACATTTCCATAAAATCAATCTCCTTTATATTTGGAATTGCGCACTCACAGAGTGCAGTGAATAGATACCCGGCTGCATTTTTTATAAATGTAACATGCAAAAAAGCCCACTGCCCGGGCATATATGCCCAGACGGTCGGCTTCCCTGGCTTATACTCCCTGTGGTCATTTCCACTTCCGTCAGTCATATAAGCACTTAAAACATATCATGTTAAATATGGCTTGTCAATCCTTTTTTCTTCAAATCTTAATAACAAATAACTTCATATCCATTCTCTGTCACCAGCACCATAATCTCCCACTGTGCAGAAGGCAGACCATCTTCCGTATACACAGACCATCCGTCACTGTCATCCACATAGATTTCATAGCTTCCCATATTAATCATTGGCTCAATGGTAAACATCATGCCAGGTACCAGAAGCATTCCGGTTCCAGCCTGCTGTGTATATCCTACCCATGGATCTTCGTGAAAATCCAGTCCGATTCCATGACCGCCAATTTCCCGCACCACAGAATATCCATTGGCTTGAGCATGTTCATGCACAGCCTGACTCATATCCCCCAGATACCCCCAGGGCTTCACTTTTGCAAGACCTTTTTCCACACATTCTCTGGTCACATCCACCAGCTTCTGTTTTTCCGGACTCACCTGTCCAATGCAGAACATTCTGGAAGAATCTGAATAATAACCATCCAGAATTGTAGACACATCCACATTAATAATGTCCCCGTTTTTCAGCGCCACATCCTCTGACGGAATCCCATGGCACACCTGCTCATTGATGGAAGTACACACGCTTTTAGGAAATCCTTCATAACCAAGAGGCGCTGCCACTGCTCCGGCTTCTTTGGTAATCTTTGCCACCCAGTTGTCAATCTCCTGTGTGGTAACTCCTTCCTGAATATGCTCTGCCACATAGTCTAAAATGGCAATGTTAATTTTCGCACTTTCTTTGAATTTTTTCAATCTGCTCCGGTGTTTTAATGAGTTCATGGGAAGGCACCAGAATTCCCTGATTCTCATACATCTTTAGTTTTTCATCAAAAGCCCAATGGCATTTCTTATATTTTCTGCCACTGCCACACCAGCAGGGCTGATTTCTCTCTGGTAATTGCATTTTTACTTCTCCTTTATTTTATTCTCTGATAGGCAATTCTCGGCGTTCCATCTTCTACATGGATAATACCACACCTCTGGAAGCCATTTTTTTTCAAACACACGCTGCATCACATAATTATCCTCGTGGGTATCTCCCCGTACATTGCCGCACTGCTTAAAGCACCAGTCCAGGCAAAAGGAAGCTACCCCTTTTATCTGTCCAGAGGATGCCATTCTGTGCATGGTTCCGTAAGCTCCCTCCTGAATCCACTTTCCTTCATAAATCTTCTGATAGGTGGCATCCGGCTCTGTACAAAACATAAACACACCAGCCAGAGTTTCCTGCTCTTCGCATACATAGAGCCATCCCTGTTTACAGTCCCGTTCCACCAGCTCCCTGGAAGGGTATCCGGCTTTCCACTGAGTGGGATTTTCATGCTCCTGCATAAACCTTCTGGCTGTATCGTAAAATTTTCATAATCTCAGGAATCTCCTCAAGCCTTGCTGTTCTAATTTTCATAACTATATTCCTCTCATGAATTTTTTCTGAACTAATGCACATTATAGCACTCTTTTCTTTGATTTTCTACTTTTTTCACTTTCACAAAATTTTCAGATATTTTATGAAATTAAAACAATTAATTTTATCTATTTAAAACTTTTTTATCCTTTTTTCTATTTTCATATTGACAGATACGATATATACTGTTATAATTCAATTATCAAATAAATCAAAGGACAAAAACACAGAAAGGACTGATTCCACCAAAACATTTACGATTTACTTCATAATATAAAAGAAAGGACGGTACGGACCACCAGAAACAGTAACTAACTTCCAATAGAAATTTTATAAAACAAATATTTCAAACGAGGTAAAGTCCAATGGATAAGGAAATACGTTAAAAAGGCATCATTCGAAAAATAAATTCAGAATGATGCCTTTTTCATATGTTTTTTATTTTTTTACCTTTACTCTCCGCCTAATTTGCTTGCAATAAACCAGCCTAATCCAAAGGTAAGTATGCCGATTCCTATCATCAAAACAGAGAAGCCGCTCCAGTCTGTTTTCATTAAAATAGCAATGGGAGACGCCAGAATTAATCCGATAATTCCATAATAAGCATGGATTTCAGCTTTTGAGAAAATAAATTCTATGAGCTTTGCAATTAAAAAGATACCGATTACAACACCAATCCCAAACGGCGCCAGAATACCAACACCAGTTGCAAGTCCGCCCATATCAAATTTCACCAAGGCATCTACAAAGTCATTGATTGCCTTTAAAATGGTATCATAATAGCCCAGCAACATGAGCATCATGGAACCGCTGACTCCCGGCACTACCATGGTTGCCGCAGCAATAACACCTACGCCAAACAACTTGAGAACATTCACAAAACCAAAGCTCACATCTGCGCTGGCTCCGCCTGTTTCACCTAAAAGCGCCATCAAAATAACCACGCCAAAGAAAATCAAAAACGGAATGATTTTGCTTACTGTCACCTTATGCCCTTTTACTTTTTTGAAAATAAAAGGAAGACTTCCCGCAATCAGTCCGCAAAAAGCAAAGTTTGTGGGAATTGGCCAGGTTGCCAGCAGGAACTCAAACAGCCTTGACAATGCAATAATGGCAATTCCTGCTCCCGCAAAAATAGGAATCAATAGCTTCATGCTTTCTTTAAACTCACTTTTTAAATGTGTAATGGCATGAATCAGTCTGTCATACAGCCCCATGGCAACCATCATGGTTCCACCGCTGACTCCCGGAATAATATTGGCAATTCCAACTACCATACCCTGTAATATTTGTTTCATCATGTTTTACCTTTCTTCTGATTACTTTTCTAAATTGTTCTCTCATCCCCCCAGAAGAACAGCGCTACCGTCCCCGGACCGGTATGAGAACCAATGACCGTACCAATGCTGTTAATCACTACTTTTCCGTTCAGATTCGGGAATTTCTCTTCAATAATATCCGCCACTTTTCTGGCGTCCTCTTCACAGGCAGAGCAGGACATAAAACACTTTCCATTGTAGGAAAGTCCACCCTGAGCATGTTCCTCCATACGTTTCACCATTTCCCGTATCACCTGTTTTTTCCCTCTGTACTTATTTCTGGGAATGAGTTTTCCCTCTGAGTTTACATTCATCAAAGGGCAGATGTTCAATGCCTGACCCACGAATCCTGAAACCTTGGAAATTCTGCCTCCCCGGATAAAGCTGGTTAAATCTGTAGAGAAAAACCAGTGATGAAGCCTGTTCTTGTTTTCCTCTGCCCATGCAGCATTTTCCTCCAGGCTAAGACCTTCTTCCTGCTTATCTAAAGCAGCATCTACCAGCATACCAAAGCCAGAAGAGGCTGCCAGCGAATCAATGACAATTACCTTTCTGTCCGGATACTTTTCTTCCAGCTGTGTTTTGGCAATATTTGCAGAATTCACACTTCCGGAAATTCCTCCTGACAGAGTAAAATGCAGAATATCCTTTCCTTCTTTTAAAATCGGCTCAAAAAAATCCATATACTGCTGTGCATTGACCTGGGCAGTAGTAGGCTCTGCTCCTTTGGAAATCCGGTCATAAAATTCAGCAAAGGGCATGGTCTTTCCTAAATCATCCGGATACTCCACCCCATCCATCCGGTAATGAAAACACACATAGGGAATCTTTCTCTCTTCAAAATAAGCTGCCGGCATATCCGCAGTAGAACAGCATGTAATCTTATATTCGCTCATTAAGGTAGTCCTCCTTATCTCCTTCTTGTTATGGCTTTCGCCAACAGCCTTATTTTAACACTGATTTCCCTTCTTGGAAAGTTTTATTTGAAAACAGCCTGATTTTTATAATTCAGGGCAATATAGCTCTTGCCTCTGTTTATCTTAATTTCCCTGCCATTTATATCATAAAATTTCAGATAAGAATTTTCATTGTTTTCTTCCTTGGACCAGGTAATCTCCTGTACTCCGCCATTAGAAACATAATAGCCTTTTGCATCGCTTGCCCCATCCCAATCCAGTTTTTTGTGTCCGACTTCATCACGTACTGAAATCTCAGTTTCCAGTACAAATACATTGGTGAATGCCAACTGCTCTCCTGTCTTTTTCCGTCAACCTGGGGCAGAACCATTGATAATTTTTTAAGATATACCTGTTTCTCAGCATCATAGGTAAAGGAAGAGGATTGGGCGCCAAAATCAATGTCCACCTGGGTACAGTCTTGTCCTTCCGGTTTCACCTGCTCTTCCATACCGTAAAACTGGAAAGCAGCTCCCTTCTTATCCTCTTTTAAATCTGTCCGAAGGCCCTGGGCTTCAATATAAGATGCTAATTTTGTTCCATCAAAGAATCCGGTATGCTCCAGAGCATATCCCTGATTCAATTTATCCTGATCCCGACCAAAAAGACCGCCTGTATTAGTAATTCCTTCAATCTGATCTAAATCCAGGGCTTCCAGATACTCTGCTATGGTATCGTCAATGCCCCAGTTCACATAAAAGGCATCAAACCCCTGGGAAAGAGCCGGGAAATAGTAGCGGCAGCTACGAATAGGGCATACTTTTGGAACCTTGGTATAGTCTCCGTACATTGCCATAAATCTGGTGGCGTCTCCCTCTACCGGAATTTCAAAAATAAGGTCTGCCTGTCCTACTCCGTACTGAGGCATGGCTTTCTCCACATTATTCACCATAACAGCCACGGGACGTTTTCCAATAGCTCCCTCCGATAAGTCTCCCAGTCCGGTAAGCAGGTTCTCATTCGCCGGAACTTCCTGAGCTTCCTGTTCCACCTCTGCTCCTTCCACCGCATTGTTTTCTTCCTGCTCTTCAGGTTTCTCCTGCTTTTGTACTGTCTCCTGCTTTACCGGCTCCTCCTTTAGCGCTTCTTTCTCCTTACATCCCATAACCCCTGCCAGCATAGCCAGCACACTCATTATCACCAATACGTTTTTTATACTTCATACATTCACCCTCCCACTGGCAAAATTCATTTTCTTTAACATACCATAGACGCAAAAAAAGTTGCAAGATAGCAAGATAAGGAGAAATAGAAACCCAGAAAAAATCCGGCAGCTACCCGGAAAATACCTTCCCGAATAGTCCACCGGACTTTTACACTTCTTTTTAAAAGCTTTTACATTTTTTATTTTTCGCCACGACGACGTGCCAGTTCTGCTACGTTGGATTCCACGCGCTTTTTATTCAATGGATAGATGAAAATCAATGCAAGAGCAACTGTAGTCAGACCAATAATTGGTACGATACAGGAAATTTTGAAAATGCTCTCTGTAACAGCTGGGTCAAAAGCAGTTGCTGTGGAATATCCAGCCAGAGAAAGAAGCGCACCTACCATACCGGAAGAGAATGCCTGTCCCAGTTTTCTTGCAAAGGAATATACCGCGTAAATAGTACCATCTTCACGAATACCATTTTTCACTTCTGCATCGTCAATAACGTCTGTAATCATAGCCCAGATAATAGTATTAAAGAAACCAAGTCCAACAAAGGCAGCCACATAGAAAATAACATAAACCCATACATTATCTGGATGTAGAATAAAGCAAATCACATAACTTGCTGCACCAAACAAACAAGATACGGTTGCTAATTCTTTTTTACCAAATTTTGCCGCCAGTTTACTTGCCAGTGGAGCACAAATAGCAATAATGGATACATTACTAAGCAATGCTACTACAGACTGTGCCTGTGTGTTTCTGTATACATTTGGGAACACATAAGCTGACATTCCCTGCATACCCAGCATAGCCAGAAGCAGAAGAAGCGCGGCAGCAACAATTCCAAGAAGAGCACGGTTAGTAATAAGGCTCTTTCCAAGTGCAAGAAGATCCAGTTTCTGATTGTTTGCCGGAACTGGCACACGTTCACGAACCAGGTTATAGCAAAGCAAATAACAGATTACGGCTAATACAGAAAATACACCTGCAATGATTGTCATACGACTTCCAGAAAGTACTGGATTACCATCTACAGTAACATAAGCAACTAACGGTGTACCTGTACCAATAACAAGGCTGGCCAGAGAAGATCCTACGGAACGCCATGTTGATAAAGAAGCTCTGTCTGTTGGATCTGCTGAAATTGCAGAAGCCATAGAACCATATGGAATATTAATGGAAGTATAGAAAATAGAACCCCACAACAAATAAGTTACAATCATGTATGCAACCTTCACTCCATATGCCATATCTGCAAGCCCTGACTGATAAATCAAGAAACTGGCAATGGCTACAGGTCCGCACATACGTTTAATCCATGGACGGAATTTTCCATCTTTTGTTGGTTTGGAACGGTCTACAATCTGTCCCATTGTAACATCAGTAAACGCATCTACAAAACGCGCTGCCATCATAAGCATACCTACTACTCCGGCAGATAATCCCATAACGTCAGTATAAAATTTCATCATGAACATAGAGGATAATATGAAGGTAAAGTCATTACCGAAATCACCAAACATATAACCCAGTCTGTCCTTCGTTCCAAATGCCGTAACAGAAGAATTACTTGTCTTCGCCATTTTTATTTCTCCTTTTCTTACGAATTATTTGGTCTCCATCATACTTTTTTAATCTTAATCAGTTGTCCATTGAGACTTTCTACAAATCCCTCCGGTGCCAGTGTTCCTGCCATTTCACCCAGTCTTTCCAGTGTCATACCTTTCATCATATCCCACATTCCTTCACCAGGAGAAACAACCATATTCATGGTCAGTTTTACTGCTTTTGCTGCAAGCTCAATTGCTTCTGGGCATTTTGCCAGTTCTTCCAGTGTATCCTTGATGCTGTACATGCCTTCTGGGAATTCCATTGGAGCTTTTAAGTCCATATCGCCAACTGTACTGAACCAGTTTGCAACACCTTCTGCACGTTCATTTACTTCTGGAAGCACATAGATAGCAGGTTCTTTTTCCACTTTTTCCAGAGTCATAGTATCTTTCAGATCTCCTGCCTGTGCAGTAATGATGTTAAAGCCATCTTTTAAAGCTACCGTAAATACGAATACTTTATCAGCTGTAAGTTCTTCTACTTTTTCACCGTTTAAGAACAGTGTTACAGAAGGCTGGTTAGAATATACACGGATTTCTGTAGTTTCTCCGGCACGCTGTGCATAACGTTTTCCACACAGATGAACCATTGGTTCTTTATTCCAGTATGCTTTGTAGATATAGTAGCTGTCTTTCTTAATCTTTCTGTCCATGGTCACAAGACCTTTGTTATTTCTTCCGGCTACGCCACCTTCATCACGTGCTGCACAGCCAAAGTCAAACATATTCCATACATGGCTGGACCAGATCCAAGGACGCTCATCTAATACTTTTGCCATATGTTCATGATACAGTGCCTGATACTCTTCACTGTAGTCCTTGCATGCAGGATTGGTCCGTGATAAGTAATAATGCCTTCACATCCGTACTCTGAAACACCAAGGCAAATGTTTGGATGAATCTTGTGGAAGTTGTCAAGCCATGGACCATTGTCTTCCATCTTTCCGCCGTACCATCCGAAATAATGGTTGTAGCTTTCCGTATCTGTAATATAGTGCATTGGTCCTTCAATTGGTGTCATAGATACGTGAGCAATGGTTGTCAGACGGCTTGGGTCAAGTTCCTTTGCCAGAGCATTTAATTCTTTATGATTTTCCACTAACTGTTCGGAAATACCACCGATGAGGATTTCGTTGGAAATTCCCCAGAAACAGATAGAAGGATGATTGTAATTCTGAATAATCAGCTCTTTTAACTGGCTGATGCAGTTCTGGTGCGCTTCCGGATCCTTGTTCATCACACTGATAAATGGAATTTCAGCCCATACTACAAATCCTAATTCATCACAAGCATCATAGAAGTCCTGTGAATGCTGATAATGAGCCAGACGGATTGTATTTGCACCCAGTTCTTTGATGATTCTTGCATCTTCAAAGTGATCTTCTCTTGTCAGGGCATTTCCTTTGTATAACTGATCCTGATGACGGCTTACACCACGAAGAGGAGTCTCTACTCCATTGATGATAAATCCTTTGTTTGGATCACAGGAGAAGCTTCTTACACCTACACGTGCAGAAATTTCATCGTATGTTTCATTTCTTCTTTCCAGTCTTGCTGTTACTGTGTAAAGATATGGCGCATCAATTTCCCATTTGGTCACTTCCGGAACATATACAGTCACTGCTGTGCTGTCTGCCGGACGGCATGCACTTGCAACTTCTTTTCCTTCTGCATCACAGATAGAATATAATACTGTAAAGTTTTCGTCAGCTTCTTTTACATAAGAAACAAGATCAAAGGTTGCTCCACCACAGTCACATGGCTTTGGTGTCACCTGGATTCCAGGACCTCCGTAATATTCCAGATCAAAATGTGCGTCTGGTACGCTGATCAGATTGACGCCTCTGTACAGACCGCCGTAGAAGGTAAAGTCTGCAGACTGAGGATATACGCTTTCTTTTCTTTCATTGCTGCATGCTACAACCAGAAGATTTTCTCCCTCTTTCTTGCAAACTTCTGTAATATCTGCACGAAAAGTAGAATATCCGCCTTCATGATATACCACTTCTTTTCCATTTACATAAACAGTTGCCTGCTGTCCTGCTGCCAGAAACTCTACAAACACTTTACCGTTACCTAAAGGCTGTTTCGGTGTTTCAAAAGTTTTTGCATACCAGTATCTTCCTTTGTCATAACTTCCATTTCCGTCATGTCCATCAATTGCGTTCCAGGTATGAGGAAGATTAACGGTCTGCCAGTCTGTTGGCATCACTTCCGGTAAG
>ENA-OPYU01000396-OPYU01000396.1-human-gut-metagenome-genome-assembly--contig:-NODE-396-length-17620-cov-2.168753_pt1 | contig 17620 bp, 28 predicted proteins | sample MGYA00242637_ERZ504482 | MGnify/ENA primary metagenome ERZ504482 (study PRJEB26092, sample SAMD00036237) | human gut metagenome | host: Homo sapiens | study: EMG produced TPA metagenomics assembly of...
CCAGGATATCCAGTGCTTCCATTAACTCTCTGTCAATTTTTCTTCTTTCCTCCTGCTTTTTCTACACTGTTAAAATTCGATTTCAAACGGATCAGGGCAATTTCCATTTTATCAAATGTGCGTAAAGCACCGTCCTCCTCAATCGTCACACTGTTATCATCATATGCAGTCAGAATTCCGCTGAATTCCATTTTGCTTTTTCTATGGGACGGTAGGTACGGAGTTCTACAGCCTTTCCCATGCTTCTGACAAAATCCTTTTCGTTTTTCAGAGGTCTGTCAAGACCGGGAGAACTAATCTCCATGATATAGCTGTCCTCAATAAAATCATTCTCATCAAGTCTGTCGCTGAACTTCCGGCTGACTGCCTCACAGTCATTTACCGTAATGCCGCCCGGCTTGTCAATGTAGCCTCTCAGGTACCAGTTTCCTGCTTCCTTCACATACTCCACATCCACAAGCTCGAATCCTGCTTCCTCCACAATGGGAGCAAGAAGGGCTTCTGCCTTCTGTTCGTATTCTTCTCTTCTGCTCATGTTTTCCACCTGCCTTTCGCACATACGGATGCCGGATCACACACTGTTATTTCCCGGTGGGTAATCACTTTCGCAAAAAGAGTGGACCGAAGTCCACTCTTATGCTATCCGTTATCATGTTACAATTATCATAGCACCTTCCATAAGGAAAAGCAAGGATTAATTTCAGACTCTCGGTCTGACCCCTTTTGTATCACGCTTTGCAAGGCGCACTTTGTTCAATACATAAGGTCTGTCACGGAAGGTGATCGTATACTCCTGATGGCCTCCCAGAAGGTAGGCATGCTCCAGATGATCTCCCTCTGCCAGCCTCATTCCTCTGACTCCGATAGAGGTCTTTTTCATAGTGGAAACCTCCTGCTTTAAGAATCTCAGGAAGCTTCCTCCCGCACTCTGGAGAACCACCTGTTCCATTTCTCCGGCACTTCCCACAAAGATCAGTTCGTCCCCGGAGCAAGCTTTGTAGATGCAATGGTCCGCTTGGCAACATCAAACTCTCTGCCCTCCACCAGCTTGCACATAGAAGATTTTTGTCACAAAAAAGAAGGGTGTCATTTTTAATCTGACTGACAGGGGCCACATAGAGAATCTGCTCTGCTGCGCTGTCATAATTACTCAGATTATCTGCAGGTGTTCCTTTGTCCCGGAATCTTACAAGAGGAATGTCCACAGCCTTAATGGTATGAAGCTTACCGCTGTCAGTAAAAAGACAGATTTTATCCGTATTCATACAGGTAAACACATAACGGTTTTCACTGCAGGCAGCTTCCTTGTTTCTTTCATAGGCATTTTTGTCGATCAGCTTCATATAACCAAAACGGTCCATCAGGAAGCAGACCTCAGTTTCCTCCATTTTCTTTTCCTCGTAAACAGCTTCCTCTGCGTTTTCAATGGAGGTACGTCTCTTTGTACTGTATTCCTTTTTAATGGCATCCAGCTCTTTTATGATCACTTCTGCCATAGAATCATAATGATCCAGAATATCCTTATAAAGAGCAATATTTTTCATGGTCTGCTCATACTCTGCCTGAAGAGCCTCAATCTCCAGACCGATCAGCTTATAAAGGCGCATGTCCAGAATGGCTGTGGCCTGCTTTTCTGTAAACTGAAGTTTTTTTGCCGCTTTTTCACTTGTCTTTGTCTTAAAGCGGATGCCCTCCGTATTCCCCTCCACAAGACATTTCTTTACCTGCTCCCGGTTTTTGCTGCCGCGGAGGATCTCAATGATCAGGTCGATCACATCACAGGCTTTGATCAGACCTTCCTGAACCTCCTGTTTTTCCAGCTCCCGGCCCAGAAGGGTTTTATACTTTCTTGTAGTTACCTCAAAAAGAAAATCCACATGATGCTCGATCACCTGCTTCAGACTGAGAGTTTCCGGTCTTCCGTCTGCAACTGCCAGCATATTGACGCCAAAGGTATCCTCCAGTCTGGTTTTTTTCATAAAGCATATTGGTAAGATTTTCTACGTCTGTGTCTTTTTTTGCAGCTCCAGGACGATTCGGATTCCCTCTTTTGATGACTGGTTGGAAATATCCACAATGTCCGTGGTCTTTTTTGTTTCCACAAGAGAAGCCACGTCATTGAGAAATCTTGCCGATGTTTGCCCCAAGCATGGTATAGGGAATCTCTGTGATCACAAGCTGTTTTTTGCCGCCTTTCAGCTTCTCCGTTGTGACCCTGCCCCGGATCCTCAGCTTTCCGGTTCCTGTCTCATAAATTTTGCACAGATCGTCCTTGTTGACCACAATTCCTCCTGTAGGAAAATCCGGTCCTTTAATATAACGCATCAGACCTCTGACACTGATCTGATTGTCTTTCATATATGCCTTGACTGCATCGATCACCTCTCCCAGGTTATGAGGCGGAATACTGGTTGCCATACCTACTGCAATTCCTTCCGCGCCATTTACAAGAAGATTTGGAATTTTGACCGGAAGAACAGAAGGTTCCTTTTCTGTCTCATCAAAGTTCGGTACAAAAATCCACTACATTTTTGTCCAGATCCTCCAGAAACACCTCCTGGGTCAGCTTCTCCAGCCGGGCTTCTGTATATCGCATGGCCGCAGCGCCGTCTCCCTCTATAGAACCAAAATTTCCATGGCCGTCCACAAGAGTCTTTCCTTTTTTAAACTCCTGGGCCATCACAACAAGCGCCTCATAAATAGAACTGTCGCCGTGAGGGGTGGTATTTTACCCATGGTATCGCCTACGATACGGGCGCATTTTTCGATAAGGCCTGTCGTAGCGGATTCCCAGCTCATACATGTCATACAGCGTTCTTCTCTGCACCGGCTTCAGCCCGTCTCTCACATCAGGAAGAGCACGGGAAATAATGACGCTCATGGCATAGTCAATATATGATTTCTGCATAATCTCCGAATAATCTGTCCGGACAATATTTTCCTGTTTTGTTTCCATCTGTTATTCCTTTCAATCGTTCCATTGGCGCAGTTCTGATACTGCTGTTTCTGTCGGGAGAGACTTCCTGCATTCATTCCCGATTCTGTTTTTATATCCTTAAAATGAAAAAAACTGTTTTTGTTCTCGATTCTGTTTCTGTATTTTAAAGCGAATCTCTGATTCTGCTCCTGACGCTGATCCCATATTACTGAAACAAAGCTCTGTATCTGTTCCTGACATTGTTTCTATATTCCTGAAACGAATCTCTGCTTCTGTTTCTGATGCTATTTCTATATCTCTAAAACAGATATTCGTATCTGTTCCCGGTTCTGTTTCCATATTCCCGAAATAAGTCTTGGTATCTGCTTCTGAAACTGTTCCGATATTTTACACATCCAGCTCCGCGTCAGCCGCATGTTCATAAATAAAAGCCTTGCGGGGCGGAACATCGCTTCCCATAAGGATTTCCGTAATACTGGAGGCAAGGCGGGCTCCTCGATCTCCACCCGCTTCATTCTTCTTGTCTCAGGATTCAGGGTTGTTTCCCAGAGCTGATCCGCATCCATCTCTCCAAGACCTTTGTACCTCTGAAGGGTGAAAACTTCCCGGTTGTGAGTTTACGGTAGTTTTCCAGGGCTTTATCATCATAAAGGTACTCCTCCGGGCCTTTTTCGGCATAGCCTTGTAAAGAGGCGGCATGGCAATGTATACATGTCCCTCATAAATAAGCTCCGGCATAAAGCGATGAAAAAAGAGTCAGAAGCAGCGTGGAGATATGTGCGCCGTCCACATCCGCATCTGCCATGATCACAATCTTGTCATAGCGTAATTTACTGATATCAAAGTCATTTCCGTAGCCCTCAGAAAATCCGCAGCCAAAGGCATTGATCATGGTTTTTATCTCCGCGTTTGCAAGTACTTTATCAATGGTGGCCTTTTTCTACATTCAGGATCTTTCCTCTGATGGGGAGAATGGCCTGATAATTCCGGTTGCGGGCTGTCTTTGCAGATCCACCTGCAGAATCTCCCTCCACAATCAAAAATCTCGCACTGAGATGGATCCTTTTTCTCACAGTTTGCAAGCTTTCCATTGGAATCAAAGGAATATTTCTGCTTTGTAAGAAGATTGGTCTTTGCCCGCTCCTCAGTTTTACGGATCTTTGCAGCCTTTTCCGCACAGGAAAGAACCGCCTTGAGAGTTTCTAGATTACGGTCAAAAAACAAAACCAGCTGTTCTCCCAGAACCTTGCCAGTAGCCTTTGCCGCATCCTGATTATCCAGCTTAGTTTTTGTCTGCCCCTCGAATCTTGGAGCCGGATGTTTGATGGACACCACTGCAGTCATTCCATTTCGGATATCCGCTCCGGTAAAGTTTGCATCCTTGTCCTTTAACACGCCAATCTCGCGGGCATAGGTATTCATCACAGTGGTAAAGGTTGTTTTAAAGCCTGTCAGATGAGTTCCGCCCTCTGCATTGTAAATATTGTTGCAAAAGCCCAGAACATTTTCCCGAAATTCATTGGTGTACTGGAAAGCTGCTTCCACCTGAATACCGTCCGCCTCTCCTTTCAGAAGAACCGGTTCATGTAACACTTCCGATTTATGGTTCAGGTCACGAAGATATCCCACAATTCCTTCCGGTTCATGGTACTCCTCAGCCTCGGTCTCATCCCCTCTTCTGTCCTCAAAGAGAATAGTCAGCTCAGGATTCAGATATGCAGTCTCATGAAGGCGGCTTTTTACCTCAGTGGCAGAAAATCTTGTTTTTTACAAAAATTCTCCGGAATCCGGCAGAAAATTCACGCAGGTTCCGGTCTCCCTTGTCCGTCCAAGCTTTGGCAAAAGTCCGTCTTCCAGTTCTATAGCAGGAATTCCTCTTTCATAACGGTCATGGTGCACATATCCGTCTCTGCTGATCTTAATATCAAGATATGTAGACAGGGCATTGACTACCGAAGAACCTACACCGTGAAGGCCGCCGCTTGTCTTATAGGCAGAATTATCGAACTTGCCGCCTGCATGAAGAGTAGTAAATACCAGACGCTCTGCAGAAACGCCCTTTTCATGCATATCCACAGGGATTCCTCTTCCGTTGTCAGCAACTGTACAGGAACCATCCTTTTTCCCAGAACCACATGGATGTTGGTACAGTAGCCTGCAAGATGCTCGTCCACCGCATTGTCTACGATCTCATAAATAAGGTGGTTCAATCCCTTTCTTGAAACACTTCCTATATACATACCGGGACGTTTCCGCACTGCCTCCAGTCCTTCCAGAACAGAAATACTGCCTGCATCATACGTTTCCTTCTTTGCCATGACTGTCTTAATTCCTTTCTTCTCTCTTTCAAACATTCGTTCTGTATCATAACCCATTCCTGTATTTTTTCGCAACTGTTTTCTAATAATGGTTAGTTATCCGCATGTTTTTACACAAAACAAAATGTGCAATCAAATCGCTTGATTGCACTTTAACAGCCAGTACGGGAATCGAACCCGTGTTTCCGCCGTGAGAGGGCGGCGTCTTAACCCCTTGACCAACTGGCCTTATTCGTTGTTTTCATCGGTTTTTATTAAGAGCAGCCAGTTACGGGAATCGAACCCGTGTTTCCGCCGTGAGAGGGTCGGCGTCTTAACCCCTTGACCAACTGGCCTTATCTCTGCTGTGTTTAACGCTCCTGCGTCAACCGACTTGCTTAGTATATATCAGGTTTCGATAAAATGCAAGCTTTTTTTGAAAAAATTTTAAAAAAATATTTAAAAGCAACATATATTATTCATAAGTCATATATAATTATGATATATAAAATATAATTGACATTTCATGAATACAAGATTATACTAAAGGCAACAAACAACACAGGAGGAACAGATGAAAAATCTGAAACTGAAGTTCGCACGAATGGAAAAAGGACTCTCTCAGATCGAACTGGCAGAAAAAGTCGGAGTTACCAGACAGACCATCGGAATGATGGAGGCCGGGGATTACAATCCTTCTCTGAAGTTATGCACAGCCATCTGCCGGGAGCTGGGAAAAACCCTTAACGATCTGTTCTGGGAGGCTGTATGAAGCATGAAGCCAGTATCAGCTGTTACCGGATACCGAAAGGAAACAGCCTGATCACAAAAATTTTTCCTTTCCGCATTTCAGGAGGTGAATCATGAAACAGAAATTAGACGAGCGTCAAATGCAGGAAGCTGCAAAAAATTGCATCTATCAGTTTTTATGTCATGTATGGAGTCTGCGCAGCCTTTTTTGAAAGCACAGTCTTTTCCGCCCTGTTTACAGTATTCTATGTATTTGCTATCCGAAGAAAAGCCGGACCAGAGGCAAAAATCAGTACTGCTGTCCTTCTCTTTTTTACAGGGATCACGGTTCTCTGCTTCTTCACACTGAGACTTATGAATTTCATGACAGAGAGGAAACACAGACAACAGGAACAAAAATATTTAGATGAGGAGTGAGCTTTATGGAAGAAAAACTGATCTGTATTACCACAGTAAAAAGCCGTATTGAGGCGGAGCAAATGCTTTCTTTTCTGAAAGAAAACGGTATTTATGCAGCTATTCAGGGAGGAGTTCCGGAGCTTTATACCGGCGACTCTGTTTCCGGCGACAAAAATCATGGTCTCTGCCGCCCATAAGGAAAAGGCCCAAAAGCTTCTGGAAAATTTCTCTCCTGTTGAAACCAGGGCTTCTGATACCCGGAAGGCAGACAACAAAAAAGCCCCAAAAAAGCCGTAAACTGGATACTCTTGGGAATCATAGCCGCAATATTGGTCTTTGCAGTAATCCTCCTGCTGTAAACACAGCATTTTTATACGATATTTTGTAAAGAAAGATGTCTAAAGTTCAAAATCAATACTCAAAAGTCACATAAGAAATAAAAAAGACAGATCTTACAACATCCTGCCTTTTCCATCTGGTTTAAACCGGTGGAATTTTGCGGCAATCATAAGGTATCTGTCTTTTTTATATCTGCACTCATTAATATGTTCAAACACCAGAGCCAGAGATATCCCTTGATCTCTTCTTATTTCAGAGATTCTCTCTCTTACTTTTTATAATATGCTAATTATTAAAGCTTCCCACTCCTCAACCCCGCGTTACAAACTGAAATTTATTTTTCCAGCAACTTTAAAAATCTCTTATCATTCATTTGTTCATTTGTTAAATATTCCCCGTTATAAAACAGAGCATAAGTTGTAATTGGTGTAGGTGCATTTTGTGCTTGCTCTTTACTTTGCAAATGAATAGCTTTAAACTGTATACCCTTTTCTTTTGCGATTTCTTCTACAACAGGAACATATTTCGCATTAAACGGACATTGATTGGTATAATACAAAACATATCCAATTTCATCAATATGAGGGTGTTTAGCACCTTCTTTGAATTTAGGTAAAGAAGTCTTTTCACCAAAGAATAAACACCATAATTGAATACCATTATCAGCCTCATCACAAACGGTAAAACCTTTGTGTTTTAAAAATTTAGGGTCAGCTAAAAATGGTTTTTTCATTTTTGGAAGATAGGATACATAACCCTTTCTTCCCTTTAATTTTACTGTCTTCAATACACGCATTTAATAAGTCAGTTGAATATCCATGTCCCTTAAAAGAACCAGCTACCCAAAGACAGTTAATATACATATAGCTGTCTGCAACAATAGGATTCCAAGCGTTTTCAGCAGGAATATATTCAATAAAACATTTTCCTCGTTCTTTACTCTTTAGAAAAACTAACCCCTCATCAAATCGCTCATTTAGCCAATCCTTTTTTGATGATACTTGAATATCATTGTTATTTGAAATCGCACAGCATATATGCTCTTTGTCTATATTCTCATTGGTTACTCTGATATATTCCATAAAAATCACCTTGTTTCTAAATTCTAATTTTTCAGTCCAGTTCCATGTCTCATTGAAACTTAATTCCTGCCAGCCCATGGTAACGTGAGCAAAAGCCCCTTGGATTGCGACCGAATTCCACGAATCCCATACTTTTATACAAAGCAATTGCATGGCTGTTTTCGCTTACAACCTCCAATTCCAATTGAGAATAGCCTGCTTTTTTTGCACAATCTATGCAGGCTGCGATCAACGCGCGGCCGATTCCAATGCCGCAAAAATCTTTATCAACCGCAACCCCTAATTCTGCACGGTGTCTTATCTTGTTTGATCCCATACTGCCTACGCCCGCTGTTCCGACAATATGTCCGTCTACGACAGCGCAGAGATAAACATCTCTGTCTGCGCGCTCTCTGTCCGCCAAAAACTGCCTTTCAAACGCTGTATCAAAAGTTGCCTCATCCCTGTAGGACGCCAAAAAATCTGTCTGCTCATGAGTCAGGAAGAAAAATATCTAAAAACCTCCTGCGCATCATCACCAACGGCATTTCTAATGCAACATTCCTTATTATTCTTTAACAATACACTTTTTTCATACTGCATTTCTGCTCTCCTCCGTAAATCCTGTCAGATTTTAGATATAACTCTAAAAGACTTTTATTCTTTCCTGTATCCACTTTACCTCTTATTACGCTGTCCCACAGCAACCATTGTGGCCGCAAAAAAATATAACAATTCTTCTGCATTATACCAATCACTTAAACATTTTCCCTGACAACAGCTCTTCTTCTCCCATCGTGCCTTTCTCACTCAATCAGCCCATGTCAATCTTCAGATCTCCCGGTTTAATGATTCCTTTTGCCCGGAACACTTTCCCTGTCGCCCAGGTGATCACGATCGGAAGCACAAAGCAGATCAAAATCATTCCAGCCCACTGGAAAGCGCCTGCTTCATATCCCTTTGGCAGTTGTGACCATCCTGTTATGATTCCAATAGGTCCCACAAGTCCGGAGGTTCCCATACCGGAAGATATTGCAGGCCCGTTATTCCTCATCCGGAACACGCAGGTAGAAAGAGCGCCTGTAACAGCCGCGGTAATGGTAGGCGGAATCCACAGCACAGGCTTTTTCATCAGATTCGGCACCTGAAGCATGGAAGTTCCAAGCCCCTGCGCCACAAATCCGCCGATTCCGTTATCCGGAAAGCTTAACACCGCATATCCCAGCATATGAGCACAGCATCCTGCGGTTGCCGCTCCGCCTGCAAGAGAAAGTCCGTTCCAGATTTCCATTGTCACAGTACCGTCGGCAAGTCCGGAAAGAACTGCTCCGCCGCCCAGGCCGATGGCGGCGCAGATTGCCGCTGAGCTGATAGGGAGTGTCAGAACTGCCCCTACCACAGCAGAAACCACTATGCCCATCAGAAGCGGCTGAAGATTTGTAGCCCAGCCAATAAAGACTCCCAGCGCATCACAGACGGACTTGAACATGGGCGCAAAAACAATTGCAAGAGCCCGCCTGTGATAATAGTCACCGCCGGGGTCACAATAATGTCAAATTTTTGTTTCATTTGGACACCAGCTTTCCCACTTCACAGGCAATAATTCCAATGAAAAAACACAGCCAGGGGTCCTCCGGAGCCGCCCAGAGCATTGCAGGCTGCTCCTACTGCCGCCAGTGAATACAGCACAAGAGGCGGCGCCATAAGCGCGTGGCCGATAGCCAGAGCCATTACAGGACCGGTGACGGAAGTGGCATAGCCGCCGATCTCCAGAAGTCTCTGGGAAATCATGCTTCCCGGCGCCACATTCTGTCCTATGGTATTGATGATAGTGCCGATCAGAAGCGACGCAAACAGACCAAGCGCCATAGCGCTCATGGCGTCAATTCCGTATCTTCTGAACGATATGATTACATTCTTTCTTTCAAGAAAAGTTTCTTGTATTTCTCATTGCCTTCTGTCTCCCTTTCGTACCCCCCCGAACTGTACTTTAAGCCTTTTATTCCTCCTGAAAATCCTCTAAAGGCTCAGCCGGAATAAACACTCTGGCAATTTTCTTTCTGCTCATTTTTTCATTTTTTCCTGACAGTTCCTGAGCTTCCCTGCAGAATTCCATCTGAGAATTCACAGGCTGGTTTTCCTCTTCTGTCCTGTTTTTCGTAGGTTCCGTCAGGCTGAAGGATGTGGGCTTTTACATTGTCTTTTAATTTCCAGTTCCAGCACATGCATGATCTGCGCCTTGATCTTTTCATCCTCTACCGGGAAAAACAATCTCTACACGACGGTCCAGATTTCTCGGCATCCAGTCTGCGCTTCCCATATAAAACTCTTCAATTCCGCCATTATAAAAATAAAAGATACGGCTGTGTTCCAGGAAATCGCCTACAATAGAACGCACATGGATATTTTCGCTGACTCCCGGAATACCGGTCTTCAGGCAGCAGATTCCACGGATCACCAGTTCCACCTTAACTCCGCAGGAGGATGCATAATAAAGGGCCTGCATGATCACAGGATCGCAGAGAGAATTCATTTTTGCCATAATATGGCCGGGAATTCCTTTTCTGGCATTTTCCGCCTCCCGTTCAATCATTTCCAGGAATCGTGTTTTCATCCAGATCGGAGCAACAATCAGTCGATTCCAGCGTCTAGGCTCAGAATAACCTGACAGCATGTTAAATACCGCCGTAGCATCCTCTCCGTAGCGCTCGTCGCAGGTAAAAATGCCACAGTCTGTATAAAGCTTCGCAGTAGAATCGTTGTAGTTTCCAGTCGCAAGATGAACATAACGGCGGATTCCTGTCTCCTCTCTTCTTACTACAAGGGTGATTTTACTGTGAGTTTTCAGTCCTACCAGGCCGTAGATTACGTGACAGCCGGCCTTTTCCAGCATTTTTGCCCATACAATATTATTTTCCTCATCAAACCGTGCCTTCAGCTCCACCAGAACAGTGACCTGCTTGCCGTTTTCCGCCGCCTGAGCCAGCGCCGCAATGATAGGAGAATTTCCGCTGACGCGATAAAGCGTCTGCTTGATGGCAAGGACTCCCGGATCTTTTGCAGCCTGCCGTACAAAGTTCACCACCGGATCAAAGCTCATGTAAGGATGATGCAGGAAAACATCGCCTTCACGGATCACTTCAAAAATATTTTTGTCGGTCTGGAACTGAGGAACCGGTGCAGGTACATACTTGCCGGATTTATATTTTTCAAAGCCTTCCAGCCCATAGACCTTCATAAGCACAGTAAGATCCAGCGGTCCAGCTATGCTGAAAATATCCTCGTTTCTGATGTCAAACTCTGTTTTCAGGATCTTAAGAAGACGCTTATCCATTTTTTCTTCTGCTTCCAGACGGATAACCTCGCCCCACTGACGTTTCTTCAGCTGTTTCTGGATTTCCACCAGCAGATCCTCCGCCTCGTCCTCATCAATAGAAAGATCCGCGTTCCTCATGATCCGGTAAGGATGGGCGCATACCACATCATTGCTGAGGAACAGCTTGCCGATATTTCTCTCAATAATCTCTTCCAGAAGGATCACAGTTCTGACACCCTGTTTACCGGAAGGGATCTCGATCACTCTTGGCAGTACAGAAGGAACCTGAACTGTAGCAAATTCCAGAACCTCTCTCCCTTTCTTTTTGTCCTTCTTAGAGATCAGCGCGCCGATGTTCAGCGTTTTGTTCCTGATCAGAGGAAACGGCCTGGACGAATCCATTGCCATCGGAGTAAGCACCGGATACACATTGTCCTCAAAATAACGGTCTGCAAATTCTTTCTGCTTTTCTGTCAACTCCTCATGGGCAAGGATCAGATGAAGTCCTACCTTTTCAAGCGCAGGCATGACCGAACGTGTAAAGGTACTGTACTGGACACGTACCAGCTCATGAGTCTGCTCACTGATCTCCCGAAGCTGCTCTTTCGGGGTCAGACCTGCAATATCTGTTTTTTGCATACCCTGCATGAACCTGATCCTTTAAGGATGCCACCCGGACCATAAAAATTCGTCAAGGTTTGAAGAAGTAATGCTCAGAAATTTCAGCCTTTCAAAAAGCGGAAGAGACTTATCCCTTGCCTCGCTGAGCACCCTTTCATTAAATTTCAGCCAGCTTAATTCTCTGTTCACATAATATTCCGGTTTTTCAAACTTTTTTTGTATCCATTCTGCAATATCCTCCCTGGATTCTGTATCAGATTTCCCGCTCCTTTTATACTCTTCTCTTTCTTCTAAGGATCAGATGAATGCCAAATACTTCTTCAAAAAAATTCCACCTTGTCTTTTAAAAGTCCCAGCTCCAGAGAAAATATCGCGGCTGGAATCAATGATCAGATGAAGTTCCCGGTCCTTCAGCACTGCTCTGAGACCTTCTACCTTCTGATAGTGGCTTCTGTCCATGGCGTTGGCAAGCCGGAGAATGGCCGTGAGTTTTGCAACCAGAAGATAACGGTTTCTGTCCATTCCCGCTCCGTCATCAAAGTTTTCGTAATACACAAATTCCGTTGTATTATACCGGACTGCGCTTGCGATCACCTGACGTTCCTCTGTGGAAAGACCTATGATCTCTGTTGCCATGATAATGCGGTAAGAGCATTCTGCCACATCTGCCATACTTATGTATTTTCCGCAGTCATGAAGCTGGACAGCGATCTGAAGAAGAAGCCGTTCTCTTGCTCCCATTCCGTGGACTTTTTTCATGCTGTCAAAAATAGTCAGAGCCAGCTTCGTTGTCCCCTGAATATGGTTTTTACTGCTGGAATATCTTTTGGCAATATTTCTGGAAGCGACCAGAATGTCATTTTCAAATTATGGGCACTTTTTATATATTTTTCTTTTCGCAGAAATCATACGCAATACCGTCCAGAAGCGACACACCGGGAACCCAAACAGCCTCTGCCTGAAATACATCCAGAAAGCTTTTGCAGATAACCATGGTAGGCACAACAAGGGAAGCATATTCCGGATCAATATCCATTTCTGCTGCAAGCATCTGATCCGTCTTATAAACAGTATCCTCATAACGCGCGGTAAATTCTGACATGTGATAATATGGTCATAAATTTCTTCCCGGAAAATCGTATCCGTAAGAAAATCTCCCATCAGAATCACAATTTTTGATGTCTCTGTCCTTCAGATAAAGCCGCTGAAAGGCCGTCAGATCGTTCCTGATAAACTCCCGGATCAGCTGGTCATAATGAGTATTGGCTTTTTCCAGCTCTTTCAGACGTTCCCTGATACGCATACTTCCCATTTTAAGGCTCTGAGTAGTCACAAGCGTATCTTGTCAAAAAGAGAAACCTGAAGACCGCCGCCTCCTACGTCAAGGATTGCGGTTCCCCTTTGTATGATCTTTTTAAAGCCTGATTCAATGGCCGCAATGGATTTGTACCCCCAGAAAATGCTGCTCCGCATTGCTTAATATCTCCACCCGGATTCCGGTTCTCTGATAGATCTGTTCCAGAATGATCACAGGATTTACCATTTCGCGAAAAGCACTTGTGGAACAGGCGCGATATTCCGTTACGCCAAACTCCAGCATCATATTCCGGAAATCTTTCAGCCTTTCGCAGATAGCGTCCACCATTCCCTGTTCCAGACGCCCGGAAGAATATGCGCCTTTTCCGATTTCCAGACGATATCTTACATGGTTCAGCTCGCGAAATCCGCTTTTTTTCTGGAAAGCTCAAAAAATCTTCATACAGACCTCATAGGATCCGATATCAATTGCTGCAAAGGTTGTTACTGTCATGATTCACTCTCCCTTCCCAAAAGATGGTCAATAAACTGCTGGGCTGTGCGGCCTGTCTAGTCCTCCGTGGGAAAGCTCCCACTGTCCCTGCCTCAAGAAGCAGCTTTTCCTCCGGCATTTTAATTCCATTTCTCTCTGCCAGCACTTTTTACAATATTCTGGAATTCCCTTCTCCCCGGAGCTCCAAAAATAAAATGCGAAACCCCCAAAACGATATACAAGAGACAGCTTCTCCTGAACGGTATCGGAAGAATGAAGATCATCCTCATCATTTTAACTCCAGCTTGTCTCCGGAGCGTTCCCGTACCAGATGCCGCCGGTTGCTTGTTGCATAGATCAGAATGTTATCCGGCTTCCGCTCCAGTCCGCCTTCGATCACTGCCTTCAGATATTTATATTCAATCTCAAATTCCTCAAACGAAAGATCGTCCATATAAATGATAAATTTGTAGTTTCTGTCCTTGACCTGAGAGATTACCTGATTCAGATCCTTAAACTGATGCTTGTAAACCTCGATGATTCTTAACCCCTCGTCATAATACCGGTTCAGAATGCCTTTTATACTGGAAGACTTTCCAGTTCCCGCATCCCCGAACAGGAGACAGTTATTTGCTTTTCTTCCTCTTACAAAAGCCTCTGTATTCTCGATCAGCTTCTGTTTGGGAATTTCATAGCCTACCAGATCATCCAGCGCTACATGGGCAATTCTTTTTATGGGGGCGATCACCACATTTCCTTTTTCGTCATGCTCGATCCGGAAGGCTTTGTGAAGTCCCAGCTTGCCAACTCCGAAATCCTTATAGAACCGGACCATATCCTCCATAAATTCTGTACTGTTTTCTGTCTGCGCCAGGGTTCTGCTCATATCACAGATCCGGTCTCTGACGCGCCTGTTAAACATTTTCCCGGTGTTCTCTGCCGCCTGATAGCTGCAGATGACCCTGCAGCACGATGTATGAAACAGTCTGTCAAAAGCGGTAAGGTCAAAGGCATACAGGTTCCTGAATATCTCAAAATCATGAAGGGCAAGCTCCTGAATGCTTCCTCCCACAGCTCCCCTGATCTCACAGGCTGTACTGAATGCATTTTCGTGATTTACCAAAAGAAGCGTCAGATAATCATGCCAGAGATTTCCCGAAAAGCCGTAAGCTCCCGCCATCTCCACCAGTTCTCCTACACACCGGAAAAATACAGGCTTCAGACTGTCCGGATCTTTCCTGTCATCAGACAGCGCATCCATCAGTTTTGCCATTTCCAGTAAAATCTCACCGTGTTCCATACCTCTGTACAGAACACATTCCTGTATTTCTGACATTCAGGCTTCCTCCTGTAATCCGTAATTTCCCAGAACTCTTACCCGATTGGCTTCCGCCTCAAGTCCCCGGATAGCGCTTTTTTTACCTTGCCGGGATCCTCCAGATTCCCCTGGAAATCCACAAAGAAACGATATTCCCCAGGTTTTTCCCGGAATAGGTCTGGACTCGATCTTTGACATATTCAGTCCGTTATATATAATATGGGAAAGCATATTATAAAGAGTCCGTCTCTCATGGGGAAGCTCAAAGCAGACACTGACCTTCTGGGAATTTTTTCTCATAGACTGCTCTGTTGCTGACAATGATAAATCTTGTGACGTTCTGCTCATTATGGCAGATATTTTCGCAAGGAGTTCAAGCCCGAACAGCTGCCCTGCTTCTCTGCTTGCAATGGCTGCGCAGGACGGATCCCGTTTTTCACTGACATTTTTTTGCCGAGGCTGCTGTGTTTTCCGTTTTTACTGTTTTCCATCCGGGATTCTCTTCCAGAAAACGTCTGCACTGGGCAAGAGCCTGAGGATGAGAATATACTGTTCTGATATCCTCCAGGGAGCTTCCCGGAATCCCAAGAAGAACATGATCCACCCGTATCACCTGCTCTCCTACAATATGAAGCTGGTATTCTGTAAGAAGATCATAAATATCTGTCACAATGCCCTGAGTGGAGTTCTCAATAGGAAGAACTGCATAATCCGCCCTTCCTGACACAACCTCTTCCATTGCGTTGCGGAAGGTTTCCGCATGATAGCTTTTAATCTCCTCCGGAAAATACGCTCTCATGGCTGCATAGCTGTATGCGCCCTCCACTCCCTGGAAAACAACCGTAACATTTCTAAGAGGCAGGGGTGTCTACCATTTCGTAATCTCTGTTCTCTTCTTTTCCGTTTGAAGTGAGAAGCTGATACTGACGTTTGCGGCTGATGGCCATGATCTGCTGAAAAACTTCCTGGATTCCCAAAGCATTAAACTCTCCATGGGCCTGCTCTCCCAGTGATTTCAGTTTTTCTCTTTCCCTTACTGCGTCAAATACCGGTTTTCCGGTACGGATTTTATAGTTTGCCACATCTTCACTGACCTTCATTCTTTTTTCAAAAAGTCTGAGGATCTCACTGTCTATCTCATCTATCTGTCTTCTGCATTCCTGCAAATCTGTCATCTGTATTCCTCCCTGATAAAACTGCTGCCGTCCACAGGGCAGTATCCCTGGCGAACAGCAATGTCCCGCTTCTGTTTCCGGAACTTTTACAGTAAGTGTAGCATCTGCGTATTGTTTTTTCAAGACCGGGGCATGCTATAAAGAAGTTAAATTTATGTAAAAAAACAGGAAAGGATTGCTGTATATGAAACGAAAATTTTTCTGCTCTGCGGCTCTTTGGGCTGGTGTCTGGAAGTGTTCTGGACAGGCCTTCACTCTCTTCTGAACGGTCAGCTCACCATGATGGGGCAGACCTCTCTTCTGATGTTTCCTATTTACGGCTGCGCTGCAGTGATCGCCCCTCTTTATCACAGACTTGCATCCATTCCCGCCGCTGTCCGGGGCTGCCTTTATACGGTTGGTATTTTTGTTACTGAATTCTTTGCCGGAAGCTTTCTGAAGCACCTTGGGATCTGCCCCTGGGATTATAGCACACCCCTTTTCACTACAGAGGAGTCATACGCCTGGACTATGCGCCGGTATGGTTTGTTACCGGCCTCCTTTTTGAGAAAATACTTTCAAAATCATCTTGAAAAAACACTTTTTCTATTATATCATTAAGAGTGATAATTTCAGAAATAACAGTTCTGAATCTGATTCCAGTTAGGGAGGTAACAAATGAGACATGTAATGAGCCCGTTGGACTTTTCTGTGGAAGAGCTTGATAAACTTCTTACCCTGGCCAACGACATTGAAAAGAACCCTGAAAAATATGCCCATGCCTGCGACGGAAAAAAACTTGCTACTTTGTTTTATGAGCCAAGTACCCGTACCCGTTTAAGCTTCGAAGCTGCCATGATGAATCTGGGCGGCAACGTGCTTGGATTTTCCTCGGCTGATTCCAGCTCCGCTGCAAAGGGCGAAAGTGTTGCAGATACCATCCGCGTCACATCCTGCTATGCAGATATCTGCGCCATGCGCCACCCCAAAGAGGGCGCTCCTCTGGTAGCTTCCATGGCTTCTTCCATTCCTGTTATCAATGCCGGAGACGGCGGTCATCAGCATCCTACTCAGACACTTACCGATCTTCTTACTATCCGCTCTCTGAAGGGAAGACTGGACAACCTTACCATCGGTCTGTGCGGAGACCTGAAGTTCGGACGCACCGTACATTCTCTGATCGAGGCTCTTGTACGCTACAGCAATGTAAAATTTGTACTGATCTCTCCGGAAGAGCTTCGTGTTCCAAGCTATATCCGCGAGGATGTGCTGACCAGACACAACATTGAATTTGAAGAGGTAGAACGGCTCGAGGATGCCCTTCCGAAACTTGACATTCTTTACATGACACGTGTTCAGAAGGAACGTTTCTTCAATGAAGAGGACTATGTCCGCATGAAAGACTTCTACATACTGGACAGGCAAAAGATGGAGCTTGCAAAGGAGGATATGTATATCCTGCATCCTCTTCCCCGTGTAAACGAAATCGCTGTTGAGGTGGATGACGACCCGAGAGCCGCTTATTTTAAACAGGCACAGTACGGCGTTTATGTCCGTATGGCCCTGATTCTCACATTACTGGAGGTGGATGTAACATGTTAAACGTAGGAGCACTCCGCGAGGGCTATGTTCTTGACC
>ENA-OPYU01000397-OPYU01000397.1-human-gut-metagenome-genome-assembly--contig:-NODE-397-length-17617-cov-3.477130_pt1 | contig 17617 bp, 26 predicted proteins | sample MGYA00242637_ERZ504482 | MGnify/ENA primary metagenome ERZ504482 (study PRJEB26092, sample SAMD00036237) | human gut metagenome | host: Homo sapiens | study: EMG produced TPA metagenomics assembly of...
ATCTCGGCAGGGAAGTGGAGGTCCTCTTTGAGGAGCAGGCCCAGATTCATGGTAAAACATACTGGATCGGCCATACCAGAGAGTATTTGAAAGTGGCAGCAGAGACAAAAGAAAGCCTGGAGAATTGCATAAAAATTGGCAAAATTGGCGGATTTGTCGAAGATGGCGTTTTTTATTTGCGCAATATAATGGTTGAATTTCCCTCCAAGATATATTAGAATAAGGATATGGTTTAGAGAACTATCCGGCGGTTGCGATCCGAATAGGTAACCCGAATAGTTACAAGTTTAGATAAGGGCGTGAGAGATTATGGAGAATAATTTAGGAAATACTCAATATTTCAAAGTGAAGACAGACCGGAAGTCCGGGTAAAGGAAGTTCTGGACCTGGTATACAATGCCATGGCGGAGAAAGGATATAATCCGGTAAACCAGATCGTTGGCTACATCATGTCCGGCGACCCGACTTATATCACCAGCTACAAGGGTGCCAGAAGCACCATTATGAAGTAGAGCGTGATGAGTTAGTGGAGGAGCTTTTGAAGGAGTATATCAAGAACGAATCCTGGAAGCGTGACTGATGATGAGAATCATGGGACTTGACTATGGCTCTAAGACAATAGGGGTGGCGATCAGCGACCCTCTGGGTCTTACTGCCCAGGGAATCGAAATTATCCGTCGGGAAGATGAAAATAAACTCAGAAAATCCCTTCGCCGGATTGAGGAGCTTGTAAGCGAATATCAGGTGGAAGAGATTGTTCTTGGATTTCCCAAGAACATGAATAACACCATAGGAGAACGGGCGCAGAAGTCTCTGGAGCTGAAGGAAATGCTGGAGAGAAGATGCGGACTGCCTGTGATCATGTGGGATGAAAGGCTGACTACTGTTGAGGCCAACCGTACGCTCATGGAAAGCGGTGTGCGCAGAGAGAACAGAAGTAAATACGTGGATATGATAGCTGCAGTGTTTATTTTGCAGGGCTATCTGGATGCAAAAGCAAACCCGGGTACAGTTTGATTTCAGCTTGATACCGTATTTGGACTATTGAGGGAAAGAAGGCTCGTTTCCGGGTTTGGGCGTTTATGCACGTAAAAGAACGACAGAAAGGAAGAATGTATGGAGACAATTATTTTTGATGGAGAAGACGGAACAGAATTAGAATTTGGGATTTTAGAACAGACAAGAGTAGGAGGAGTGAATTACCTTTTGGTAATTGACCCGGAAGAAAATGACGAAGAGAACGGAAGCGCAGCGTATATTTTAAAAGACATCTCAAAAAGACGGGGACGAAGAAGGATGTTATGTCTTTGTTGAGGATGATACAGAGTATGACGCGGTTTACAAGGTCTTCGAAGCAATGCTGGAGGATATTGATTTCGAGTAAGAAAGTCATGCAATCAGCAAAAAATGGAATCGGAACGGAATTTGGAGGAAAAAACATTGAAAAAGCATAATAACGGAAAATTAAAAATCATTCCATTGGGCGGACTGGAACAGATTGGAATGAACATCACTGCCTTTGAGTATGAAGACAGTATCGTAGTGGTAGACTGTGGCCTTTCATTCCCGGAGGACGATATGCTGGGAATTGACCTGGTTATCCCTGACGTAAGCTATTTGAAAGAAAATATCAGTAAGGTAAAAGGATTTGTCATTACTCATGGTCATGAAGACCATATCGGGGCTCTTCCTTATGTGTTAAGAGAAGTTAATGTACCTATTTATGCAACAAAACTGACCATAGGATTAATTGATAATAAATTAAAAGAACATAATTTACTGAGAAATACCAAACGGAAAGTTATTAAGCACGGACAGTCCATTAATCTTGGATGCTTCCGTATTGAATTTATTAAGACCAATCACAGTATTCAGGATGCTTCTGCCCTGGCTATTTATTCACCGGCAGGAACAGTTATTCATACCGGTGACTTTAAAGTGGACTATACCCCGGTATTTGGAGATGCCATTGACTTGCAGCGTTTTGCAGAAATCGGAAAAAAAGGTGTCCTGGCATTAATGTGTGATAGTACCAATGCAGAAAGAAAAGGCTTTACCATGTCTGAACGTACAGTGGGTAAGACCTTTGACAATATTTTTGCGGAACATAAAAATACAAGAATTATTATTGCAACCTTTGCATCTAATGTAGACCGTGTGCAGCAGATTATTAATTCTGCCTATAAATATGGAAGAAAAGTAGCAGTAGAAGGACGCAGCATGGTGAATGTTATCGGTACTGCAGCAGAGCTTGGCTATCTGCAGATTCCGGACAAAACTCTGGTAGAGATTGACCAGATTAAAAATTATCCGGACGATAAGGTTGTTCTGATTACAACAGGAAGCCAGGGAGAATCCATGGCAGCTTTGTCCAGAATGGCAGCTAATATTCATAAAAAAGTAACTATTAAACCAAATGATACCATTATTTTTAGTTCCAATCCTATTCCGGGAAATGAAAAAGCGGTATCCAAGGTAATCAATGAACTGAGCCGTAAGGGCGCAGATGTTATCTTCCAGGACGCCCATGTATCAGGACATGCCTGCCAGGAAGAGATTAAGCTGATTTACTCCCTGGTAAAACCCAAATATGCGGTGCCGATCCATGGGGAATACAGACATTTAAAGGCTCAGGCAGGAATTGCAGCAGAGCTTGGCATTCCCAAAGAAAATATTTTCATTCTTTCTTCCGGGGATGTGCTGGAACTTAACGAAGAGGAACCGGCAGTGGTAAGCCAGAAAGTCCGCACAGGAGCTATACTGGTAGACGGACTTGGAGTAGGCGATGTAGGAAATATTGTTTTGAGAGACCGTCAGCATCTGGCAGAAGATGGAATTATGATTGTGGTTCTCACATTGGAAAAATACAGCAGCAGACTTCTGGCAGGACCGGACATTGTATCCAGAGGTTTTGTATATGTAAGAGAATCCGAGGACTTGATGGATGAGGCAAGAATTGTAGTAGAGGATGCCATTGACATCTGTCTGGATAAGCATATTACAGACTGGGGAAAAATCAAAAATATCATTAAGGATTCCCTGGGCGAATTTTTATGGAAACGTACTAAGAGAAATCCAATGATTCTGCCGATTATTATGGAAGCGTAAGAAGCAGTGGAGGCACACACATGAGTTTTATTGACACTTGTACAGAAATGCTGGTTTCAGCAATTAAGAATGGCAGCGTTTATAAGCAATACTGTGCAGCTTTAGAAGCAGTCAATGAGGTTCCCGGCCTGAAAGAAAAAGTGGATGAGCTTCGTTCCTTAAATTACAGGGTTCAGAATCAGGAGGAAGGCAGCCGGCTGTATGATGCCATAGATGATTTGGAACGCAATACAGAGGAATTGTGTAAAATTTATGAGGTGAATCAGTTTTTGGAAGCAGAGCTGGCTCTGTGCAGACAGCTCCAGGGAATTACTACCGCTATACACAGAGGAATCAAGCTGGATATACCAGACTTGTCATAGATGAAGGAGAACAACATGGGAAAACAAGTCAGAAAACAGAAAAAGTCATCCATTGTAGCAGGAGGATTCCTGAGGTTTGGCCTTTATGTATGCGTAATTATTGCTGTGGTTTACATTGGTAAATCTGCTTTTGACTTTGGGTATGCAATTTTTAATCAGGTACCCATGGCAAGTGAAGAGGATGGCAGGGATATTACTGTCGTTGTAGAAGATGGCGATTCTGTTTACCAAATTGGAAAGACCCTGAAAAATAAGGGATTAATTGAAGATGCAAAAATCTTTGTAATACAGGAAAAGCTGTCTAATTATAAAGGAAAACTTCAGGCAGGAACTTATATTCTCAATACCAGTATGAATGTAGAAGAAATGATGGCAGTTCTGGCAAGAGAGAATACAGAAGGGCAGCCGGATCAGACAAACCCGGCAGGAGAGACCAAGGAAGGCAGTTCAGACCTTACCGATGGTGCAAAGGAAGGTTCCACAGACCAGCAAGAGGGTCAGGATGAGGGAGGAGAGCAGCAGTGATCGTAGATGAAAGAATGGTCACGTATATCAACTCTCTGGACAAAGGAAATACACAGTTTCTCAATGAACTGGAGCAGGAGGCGCTGAAAAACCATGTGCCAATCATCAGAAGAGAGATGCAGAGTTTTTTGAAAGTCCTGCTCCAGATAAAAGCTCCGGCAAGGATTTTAGAGGTAGGTACTGCGGTGGGATTTTCCACACTTTTGATGTGTACCTATAATCCTGTGTCCTGTAAGATTGTGACCATAGAAAATTATGAAAAACGGATTCCCATAGCCATGGAAACTTTAAAAAAGCAGGGAGAGAGAAACAAATTGTCCTGTTGCCGGGAGATGCCCAGGAAGTTTTGAAAAACCCTGGAGGAACCATTTGATTTTATTTTTATGGATGCGGCAAAGGGGCAGTATATCCATTTTTTGCCGGAAATTATGCGCCTTCTTAAAACAGGAGGTATTTTGGTTTCGGATAATGTGCTTCAGGATGGGGATTTGATAGAATCTCATTTTGCTGTGGAGAGACGAAATCGTACTATTTACAAGAGGATGCGGGAATATCTATATGTGTTGAAGCATCATGAAGAGCTGGAGACTTCCATTCTTCCGCTGGGAGATGGGGTCACTGTAAGCGTGAAAAAAGCAAAAGAAGGAGAAAGCTATGGTTCGTAAACCAGAATTATTAATTCCGGCCAGCAGTCTGGAGGTATTGAAAATTGCAGTCATGTTTGGAGCGGATGCAGTATATATTGGCGGCGAAGCCTTTGGACTTCGGGCGAAGGCAAAGAATTTTTCTTCAGATGATATGAAAGAGGGAATTGCCTTTGCGCATGAACATGGAGTAAAAGTCTATGTAACCGCTAACATTTTGGCACATAACGGAGATTTAGCCGGTGTACGGGAATATTTTCAGGAATTAAGGGAAATAAAACCGGATGCCCTGATTATTTCAGATCCTGGAGTTTTTATGATTGCAAAGGAAGTATGTCCTGAGATTGAACGCCATGTAAGCACCCAGGCAAACAATACCAACTATGCAACCTATCAGTTCTGGTGGGAATTAGGTGCAAAACGAGTGGTGAGCGCCAGAGAATTGTCCCTGGAAGAAATCCGGGAAATCAGGGAAAAGATACCGGAAGATATGGAAATTGAAAGCTTTATTCACGGGGCTATGTGCATTTCTTATTCTGGAAGATGTCTGCTTTCCAACTATTTTACAGGAAGAGATGCCAATCAGGGGGCTTGTACCCATCCCTGCCGCTGGAAATATTCCATTGTGGAGGAGACAAGACCAGGCGAATATATGCCGGTTTATGAAAATGAACGGGGAACGTATATTTTCAATTCCAAGGATTTGTGTATGATTGAACACATGGATGATGTGTTGAAAAGTGGTATTGACAGTCTGAAAATCGAAGGAAGAATGAAAACAGCCCTGTATGTGGCTACCGTAGCCCGGACATACAGAAAGGCCATTGATGATTACCTGGAAGATCCCAAACAATATGAGGAAAATATGCCATGGTATCAGGAGCAGATACGAAGCTGTACTTACCGTCAGTTTACCACAGGATTTTTCTATGGAAAACCAGATGAAGATGCTCAGATTTATGAAAACAATACCTATGCAAAGGGATATACCTATCTTGGCTATATTGAGGAGCAAAGAGAAGATGGTATGTATCGCATCACCCAGAGGAATAAGTTCCTGCTGGGAGAAACGATTGAAATCATGAAACCGGATGGAAGAAATCTGTCGGTACAGGTGCAGGGAATTTATGATGAAGATGGAACTCCTATGGAAAGCGCACCACATCCTCAACAGGTGCTTTATGTGGATTTAGGCAGACAGGCAGAGGTTTATGATATTTTAAGACGACGGGAAGAAACAGCGTAATTTCATAAGAGCGTTTTTTTCAATACGCGACACATAAGAGCGGCTGATATTCAGCCGCTTTGCTATTTCCCGCTGGGTCTGTTCTCTTTGCCCGTAGAGACCGTACCGAAACGTTAGGACGTCCTGTTCTCTTTGGGTAAGAATATCAGGAAGCAGATGATATAAGAGGACAGTATCCTGTTTTAAGGAATATTCTTTTACCACATCCACAGGTTCTGTCTCAATCACATCCAGAAGACTGATTTCATTTCCCTCTTTGTCAGTACCAATGGGGTCATAAAGAGAAACCTCACGGTTCGTTTTCATTTTTGGAACGAAAATACATAAGAAGCTCATTATCAATACATCTGGCAGCGTAGGTGGAGAGTCTGCTTGCATTTTTTGGCATCAAAGGTGTGGACCGCCTTAATCAGCCCAATGGTGCCAATGGAGATTAAATCATCCAACTCTTCCGGGGCTCCCTGATATTTTTTTACAATATGAGCAACCAAACGAAGATTTCGTTCAATGAGGATGTTTTTTGCTTCCAGGCTGCCTTGCTTGTATTCCTGAAGATAACGGCTTTCTTCTTCCGGTGTCAGGGGCTTTTGAAATGTTTTCACACAAGCATACCTCAGAGGAATTTAATTCTATAGTATGTAGGAAAAGAAGAATTAGTGCTTTTCCATTGAAAATTATCCGGAAATATGGTACAGTAATTTTATCTTAAAGTTAAACATCCGGCGGTTCCGCCAAACAATCCCAAAGTAATACAAAAGATAACAAAACACAGGAAAAGGTGACAGGGGTTTTGAACGTTCAAACCCGGAGAGGAGTGAGCATGTTTAGCAGTGTTTTGTCAGCAACCGTGGCAGGAGTGGACTGTATTCCCATAACCATTGAGGCAGATGTAAGCCAGGGATTACCTATGTTTTCTATGGTGGGATATTTATCGGCAAGAGTAAAAGAGGCACAGGAGAGAGTCAGGACAGCCCTTCGAAATACAGGATTTGCTTTTCCGGCAAGGCGGATTACAGTAAATTTGTCTCCGGCAGATATCCGAAAAGAAGGTACAGGATTTGACCTGCCTATTGCTGCAGCCCTTTTATGTGCCTTTGGTTATCTGGAACAGGAAAAAATTGAGAAAGTATGTATGGCAGGAGAATTAAGCCTGAATGGGGAAGTAAGGGGTGTGAAAGGTATTTTACCTCTTGTAGATACTGCCATTAAAGAAGGGTGCAGATTGTGTATTATCCCAAAAGAGAATCTGCCCGAAACCGAGTATATTCATGAGATTCCCATTTTAGGAATTGAAAATCTCAGAGAATTTATGGACCAGGAAGAAAAAGAAAACTGGGGAGCAGTAAGGAATCCAAGAAGAGAATGGCCCCAAAGCAGCATAGAATATGAGGAAGATTTTGCAGATGTGCTGGGACAGGAAACTGCCAGGCAGGCAGCTGTGATTGCAGCGGCAGGCTTCCATAATCTGCTGTTGATTGGAACAAAGGGGTCAGGGAAAACCATGATTGCCAATCGGATTCCTACACTGTTTCCTGTTATTTCCAGGGAGGAAAGCATGGAAATTTCCAGAATCTACAGTGCTGCAGGCCTGCTTACCGGAAACAGTCCCATGTTAATGCGTCGTCCTTTCCGCGCGCCGCACCATACCATTTCCCCCACCGCTATGGCGGGAGGCGGAAGTGTACCAACACCAGGGGAAATTACGCTGGCTCACAGGGGAATTTTGTTTCTGGATGAATTACCGGAGTTTCGAAGAGCAGCCCTGGAAGTATTGCGGCAGCCTTTGGAAACCCATAAAATCTGTATTTCCAGAGTAAACGGTACCTATGAATTTCCGGCGAATTTTTTATTGGTTGGGGCAATGAATCCCTGTCCCTGCGGTTATTATCCAGACAGAAACCGGTGTTCCTGTACGCAGTACCAGGTGGAGCAATATCTTGGAAAATTAAGCGGTCCCCTTTTAGACCGGTTTGACCTTTGCACAGAAGTAGCGGATATACCGGGAGAGCAGTTGCGTGAGAAAAAGTCGGGAAAAACATCCCTGCAATTACGCCGGGAAGTCTGCCGGGTTCATGAAGTGCAAAGGCAGCGCTATGAAGGAACGGACATAAGATTTAACAGCGCTCTTTCAGGAAAAGAAACGAAACAATATTGTCAGGTAAGCAGAGAAGGGAAAAAATCTTTTAGATGCAGCCTATGAAAAAATTGAATCGTGATCCTTCGGGCTTATCATAAAATATTGAAAACAGCGAGAACCATTGCTGATTTAGATGCAAAGGAAATCATAGAAGAAGAACATATTGCAGAGGCTGTGTGTTACCGGGCTCTGGACAAGAAGTATTGGAGGTAGGAAACAGGTGGAGGAAGTCAATAAAATAGAAGAAAAGGGCGGGATTTGGCGCTGCGGCGCCTGGGAAGAAACCTATCCGGATAGACTGAGGTGCTATGAGGGGATGCCGGGTATGTTGTACACAAAAGGCTGTCTGCCACAGGAGGAGAAGAAAACTGTTGCGATTGTAGGCGCAAGAGCCTGCAGCGCTTATGGCGCTCATCAGGCCTATACCTTTGCCAAAATCCTGGCAGAGCATGGGGTACAGATTATCAGTGGTCTGGCAAGAGGAATTGATGGAAAAGCCCACCAGGGTGCTTTGGATGGTGGAGGAAAAACCTTTGCAGCTCTGGGGTGCGGGGTGGATATTTGCTATCCTCCGGAACATGCAGAGTTAGAAAACAGAATCTTACAGACAGGAGGAGGCGTTTTTTCTGAGTTTGATTTGGGGACGCCGCCCTATGCCGGAAATTTTCCCAGAAGAAACCGAATTATCAGCGGTCTGGCAGATTTGGTGCTGGTAGTAGAGGCAAAAGTAAAAAGCGGTTCTCTGATTACAGCATCCTTTGCTCTGGAGCAGGGAAAAATAGTTTATGCAGTTCCGGGAAGAGTGGGAGATGCTTTAAGTGAAGGGTGTAACCGCCTGATTTCAGACGGGGCAGGGGTGGCATATTCTGTGGAGCCTTTGCTGGAAGAACTGAAAATTCCCAGGGGATTTCCAGAAGATTTCCGGGAGAAAAATAAGATTGGGCTTGCAAGCCAGGAAGAAATGGTGTATAGTTGTCTGGATTTACATCCAAAGAACCTAGAAGACATTGTTCGGGAAATTCCTCTTTCTGCAAGAGAAATTACCGGACTTTTACTAAAATTAGAGCTAAAAGGGCTCATAGAAGAGCCTGTGAAAAATTACTATGCCAGAACGGGAGGTTGACATGGCGAAATATCTTGTGATTGTGGAATCACCGGCAAAAGTCAAAACCATAAAAAAATTTCTTGGGTCTAATTACGAAGTAATGGCTTCCAACGGTCATGTGAGGGATTTGCCTAAGAGCCAGCTTGGAGTCGATGTAGAACATGATTACGAACCCAAATATATAACAATCAGAGGGAAGGGGGACATTTTGGCAGCGCTTAGAAAGGCTGCTAAAAAAGGCGGATAAAGTATATCTGGCAACTGACCCTGACCGGGAAGGAGAAGCAATTTCCTGGCATCTTGCCCATTCTTTGAAATTAGATGAAAAAAGATGCGCCAGTATCACTTTTAATGAGATTACGAAAACAGCAGTAAAGGCTTCCATTAAAGAGGGACGGGAGATTGACCAAAATCTGGTAGACGCACAGCAGACCAGACGTATTTTGGATCGTATGGTAGGATATAAGATTAGTCCGGTACTGTGGGCGAAGGTAAAAAGAGGTTTAAGCGCAGGCCGCGTCCAGTCAGTAGCCCTTCGTATTATTGGAGACAGAGAAGAAGAAATCAACAACTTTATTCCGGAAGAATACTGGACACCTGGAAGCGGAATTTTTCTGTAGAGGAAGAAAAGAAACCTCTAGGCTGCGAAATTCTACGGAACTAAAAAATGAAAAAAATGAATATCCGTTCCAAAGCAGAACTGGATCAGATTCTGGATGATTTGAAGGATGCAGAATATCAGGTAGCGGAGGTCAAAAAACGGAGAAAGAAGCAAAAAAGCGCCATTGCCATTTACCACCAGTACCTTACAGCAGGAAGCTTTCCAAGGTATTGAACTTTTCTACCCAGAAAACCATGCGTCTGGCGCAGCAGTTGTATGAAGGCGTAGACATTAAGGGAAATGGAACAGTGGGTATTATCACGTATCTTCGTACCGATTCCACCAGAATCTCTGAGGAGGCTGATGCAGCGGCAAGAGAATACATTACTCAGGAATATGGCAGCGAATATGTGGCTGATTCCGAGAAAAAAGGTGATAATAAAAAGAAAATACAGGATGCCCACGAAGCCATCCGTCCCACAGATATTAAGAGAACACCAATCTCTTTGAAAGAATCTCTTTCCAGAGACCAGTACCGCCTGTATCAGCTTATCTGGAAACGTTTTGCTGCCAGCAGAATGCAGCAGGCAAAATATGAGACCACTTCTGTGAAAATTCAGGGCGGGGATTACTATTTTACAGTAGCAGCATCAAAATTAAAATTCCCTGGCTTTATGACTGTTTATACCCAGGAGGATGAGGAAAAACAGGAAAATCAGCTTCTGGTAAAGAGTATTGATGAGCATACACAAATCAGTCTGAAAGAGTTTAAGGAGCAGCAGCATTTTACTCAGCCCCCGGCTCACTATACTGAGGCCTCCCTGGTAAAAACCTTAGAAGAGCTTGGCATCGGAAGACCAAGTACCTATGCACCTACCATAACCACCATTATTGCCAGACGTTATGTGGCAAAAGAAAACAAAAATCTCTACATGACTGAATTGGGAGAAGTGGTAAATAAGATTATGAAAGAAGCTTTTACCAGTATTGTAGATGTGAACTTCACAGCTACCATGGAAGAACTGCTGGACTGTGTAGGTGAAGGAAAGGTACAGTGGAAAACCGTAATCCGTAACTTTTATCCGGATTTAGAGGAAGCAGTGGAAAAGGCAGAAAAGGAACTGGAACAGGTAAAAATCGAGGATGAAGTAACAGATGTGGTCTGTGAGCTTTGCGGCAGAAATATGGTGATTAAGTACGGACCCCATGGTAAATTTCTGGCTTGTCCCGGATTTCCGGAGTGTAAAAACACCAAGCCTTATCTGGAAAAAAATCGGTGTCCCATGTCCAATTTGTGGAAAAGACGTAGTGGTAAAACGAAGCAAAAAAGGACGTCTTTACTACGGATGTGAAAACAACCCAGAGTGTGAGTTCATGTCCTGGCAAAAGCCATCTAAGAAAAAATGTCCGTCTTGCGGCAGTTATATGCTGGAAAAAGGCAATAAGCTGGTGTGTGCAGATGAACACTGCGGTTACGTAGAAACCAGACAGAATGAGTCATAGAATAGAAAAGCTTTCTGGTAAGAGGTACAGATGCCTCCTGCCGGAGAGCTTTTTACTCTTTTTTCAGAGGTTAAAAAACTTGGAGAAAGGGAAAAAGAGTGGTAAGATATAAAAAAGGAAGGAGGCAGAGGATGCGGATCTTAATTGCAGAAGACGAAAAAGATTTGAATAGGATTTTAACTGCAAGACTGCAGGCAGAGCACTATAGTGTGGATTCCTGTTATGATGGAGGAGCAGTGTTTGATTATCTGGCAGGAGCAGAATATGACGGACTGATTCTGGACATTATGATGCCGGTTATGGATGGGATAACAGTTTTGAAAAAGTTGAGAAGTCAGGGAAATCAGATTCCTATCCTGCTTTTGACAGCAAGGGATAAGATTGAAGACAGAGTAAAAGGACTGGATGCAGGAGCCAATGATTATCTTGTGAAGCCTTTTGCCTTTGAAGAATTGCTGGCAAGGGTAAGAGTTCTGTTAAGGAAACCATCAGAAGTTCAGAACAGTTGTTATCAGGCAGGTGATTTGGAAGTTCATGTGGATTCCCATGAAGTATTTCGTGGAGGAAAGAAAATCACCCTGTCAGGCAAAGAATTTGCTCTTTTGCGGTATATGATTCAGAATCAGGGCATTGTATTATCCAGGGAAAAGCTGGAGCAGCATATCTGGAACTATGATTATACAGGAGGCTCCAATGTAATAGATGTTTATATCCGGTATTTGCGTAAAAAAATTGACGAAGGACAGGAAACAAAGCTGATTCATACAGTCAGAGGGGCTGGATATGTGTTAAAGGCAGAACTATGAAAAAATGGTCATTAAAAGTAAAATTATCACTCTTATATACGTTTTTTTACAATGCTTACAGTTTGTATTTCTCTTGGAATCCTTCTGGCCTTTGGGAATCAGGAACTGATTTCTTCTGTGCAGGCAGATTTAAAAGAAGGCATCTATGAGAGCATGGATGAGATTCAGGCAGAGAAACAGGAACTGCTTGTGGATAAGGATTTTCTATGATGTGGAAGAAGGAATTTATAAGTCCCTGCTAAATGACAAAGGGGAGCTTCTCTATGGCAGGATTCCCTATGGATTTAACAGCCGGATAAAGCCGCAGGATGGACAGATTAAAACCACAGAAAATGAATACGGAAAATGGTATACGTTTTACCATCCGTTATCCATCACAAAACAGCGAGACTTTGTATGTATGCGGAATTACCTCTGTGACAAAAGAAGAGAACGCCATACGGATGATGACTGCAATTGCAGTGGTGGTATTGCCGCTTCTGGCAGTGCTTATGGGAATTCTGGGCTATGGGCTTAGTAACAGGACTCTGAGACCTGTGAGGAAAATAACGGAGACTGTGCAGCAGATTCAAAATGACGGGGATTTATCCAGAAGAGTGGGGCTTGGAAAGGGAAAAGATGAAATTTATCAGCTTTCCAACACCTTTGACCATATGCTGGAGCAGTTAGAGGACTCTTTTTGGCGTGAAAAGCAGTTTACATCGGATGTTTCTCATGAACTCAGAACGCCCATTACCGTTATTCTGGCGCAATGTGATGCAATGCTAAGCCAGGAGAATATCACTGGGGAGCAGGAAAAAGGAATCCGCATGATTGCAAAAAAGAGCAGGGAAATGGCTCAGATGGTTTCTCAGCTTTGTTTTTGTCCAGAGCAGATCAGGGAAAGCAGCAACTGCAGAAAGAAAACCTTAATATCAGCGAACTGACACAAATGATTGCAGAAGAGCAGCAGATGATAGCACAGGAGAAGCATATTGTCATAGAAACGGAGATTTCACAGGACATTTATGCCTGGATAGACGAGAGTCTTTATATCAGAATGCTGATAAATCTTATGGCAAATGCGATTTACTACAATAAGGAGCCCGGATGGATTAAGGTTTCTTTAAAAGAAGAACAGGATGGGGTGAAAGGTTCTGTAGAAGACCACGGAATAGGAATTTCCCAGGAGGCTTTGCCTCATATCTGGGAGCGTTTTTACAGAGCGGATACCTCCAGAAGAGATACAGAGCGTTCCGGTTTGGGGCTTTCTATGGTTCAGTGGATTGTCACCGCCCACAAAGGCCATATTCAGGCACAGAGCAAACCGGGAGAAGGAAGCTGCTTTACGTTCTGGTTTCCCGAAAAAATTAAAAAAATTTTGTGTTTTTAATCTTCCTTTAATGTTTTTATACTATACTAAAAGCATCCAAATAGAAAGAACAGGAGGAATCATACACATGGAAAAAATATATGGTACTTACTATGCTGGCTGTAACACTGGGAGGAGTCCTGACAGGATGCGGTGCAGGAAAAGATATTGGACAGGAAGAAGCAGAAAAAATTGCATTTCAGGATGCGGGAATTCAGGAAACAGATACTTCCAGACTGAGAGTATCCAGGGAGCAGGATGACGGAAGAAAATCTTATGAAATAGAATTTGATGCAGGGAATAAGGAATACAGCTATGAAATCCAGGCGTCTGACGGAACTATTTTAAGCTCTGATGTGGAAACCATCCAGCAAAATATCCAGACAGAGAACCAGCAGGCAGCACAGAATCCGCAGCCGGCAGAGAATCAGCAGACCACAGAAGCTCCGGTTTCCCAGACTCCAACACCGGCTGTCAGTGAAGCAGATGCAAAAAATGCGGCACTTGACCGTGTTCCTGGAGCTGCAGAGCAAGACCTCAGGATGGAATTAGAATATGATGATGGCAGATACATTTATGAGGGAGATATTTATTATCAGCAAAAAGAATACGAATTTGAAATTGATGCTAATAATGGCAGCATTTTTAAAATGGAGTGAAGAGAGGGACTAAAAAGCCAGAAAATTTAACAGTCATTGAAAAAATCGGAAATAACATCAAAATAGACAGAAAACAGCTCATTTTTGCATTGCTTTCAGAATTATTGTGTGATAGAATAAAATAGAATTAAAATATGATGGATTAACAGGAAAGCAGAAAAAAGAGAGGAGGTTCGCCATGAGTGTACAGTTATTAGACAGAACAAGAAAGATTAATAAACTGCTTCACAACAACCATTCATCAAAAGTTCTTTTTAATGATATTTGCGAGGTCATGGTAGAAACACTGGATTCCAATATTTTGGTTATGAGTAGAAAGGGAAAGGTTCTGGGGGTAGGACTCTGCCCAGGGGTAGAGGAAATCACAGAACTGATTGACAGCGAGGTTGGAGGACATATTGACAAGCTGTTGAATGAAAGACTGTTAGGCGTCTTGTCAACAAAAGAAAATGTGAACCTTCAGACTCTTGGGTTTGAATCACCGGATATCAGTAAATATATGGCGATTATCAGTCCCATTGATATTGCGGGAGAACGTCTGGGAACTTTATTTATGTATCGTAGCGCAAGACCTTATGATATAGAGGACATTATTGTCAGTGAGTACGGAACAACGGTGGTAGGACTGGAAATGATGCGTTCTGTGCATGAAGAAAATGCAGAAGAGAACAGAAAGATTCAGGTTGTAAAATCTGCCTTTAATACTTTGTCCTTCTCAGAATTAGAAGCGATTATTCATATTTTTGATGAGCTAAACGGCGATGAAGGAATTCTGGTGGCAAGTAAAATTGCTGACCGGGTAGGGATTACCCGTTCTGTCATTGTTAATGCACTGCGCAAGTTTGAAAGCGCAGGGGTCATTGAGTCACGGTCTTCCGGTATGAAAGGAACGTATATTAAAGTTCTCAATGAAGTGATTTTTGATGAACTGGAAGAAATAAAAAAGCGGAAGCTGGTAAAGAACAAATAAGGAAATAAGAAGAGGCTGTCTCTTTTAGAAACCATAAGAGTTTTTAGAGGAGACGGTCTTTTTTCATTTATAAAATAAATATAAAATTCAACGAAAAATGAAAAGATAAGAAAAAAAGAGAAAAAAAGAGAATATAAAAGTAAAGGAGAGATATGATAAAGAACCAGAAAACTATATCCAGTTGCGAAAAAAGTTCAAATTAACTAATATATGACTATCGGTTAGCACTCGATTGGAATGAGTGCTAATAAACAAAAGAGATGAATTTTTTTAAGGAGGAAATAGATATGAAGTTAGTACCATTAGGAGACAGAGTTGTATTAAAACAGTTAGTTGCTGAAGAAACAACAAAATCAGGCATCGTTCTGCCGGGTCAGGCACAGGAAAAACCACAGCAGGCAGAAGTTGTTGCTGTAGGTCCAGGCGGTGTTGTAGACGGAAAAGAAGTGAAGATGGAAGTTGCAGCAGGAGATCAGGTTATCTATTCCAAATACGCAGGAACAGAAGTGAAATTAGACGGAGAAGAATTTATCATTGTAAGACAGAGTGATATCTTAGCAGTTGTTAAATAATAGAAAAATTTAGGAGGAATGTCATCATGGCAAAAGAAATCAAATACGGAGCAGAAGCAAGAGCAGCCCTGGAAGCTGGAGTAAATAAATTAGCAGATACAGTTCGCGTAACCTTAGGACCAAAAGGAAGAAACGTTGTTCTGGATAAATCCTTTGGCGCACCACTTATCACCAATGATGGTGTTACCATTGCAAAAGAAATCGAATTGGAAGACGGATTTGAAAACATGGGCGCACAGCTTATCAAAGAAGTTGCAGCAAAAACAAATGACGTAGCCGGTGATGGTACTACAACTGCAACAGTTCTTGCACAGGCTATGGTTCATGAAGGAATGAAAAACCTGGCAGCAGGAGCAAACCCAATCATCCTGAGAAAAGGAATGAAAAAAGCTACAGAAGCAGCAGTAGAAGCAATTCAGAACATGAGCGCAAACATTGAAAGTAAAGACCAGATTGCAAGAGTAGCAGCTATCTCTGCCGGAGATGATGAAGTAGGTGAAATGGTTTCTGAAGCAATGGAAAAAGTAAGCAAAGACGGTGTTATCACAATCGAAGAATCCAAGACTATGAAAACAGAACTGGATTTAGTAGAAGGTATGCAGTTTGACCGCGGCTATATTTCCGCTTATATGGCAACCGATATGGATAAGATGGAAGCTGTTTTAGATGATCCATACATTTTGATTACAGATAAGAAAATCTCCAACATTCAGGATATCCTTCCTGTTCTGGAACAGATTGTAAAAACAGGCGCAAAACTTCTTATTATCGCAGAAGATATTGAAGGCGAAGCACTTACTACTCTGATTGTAAACAAATTAAGAGGAACCTTCTCTGTATGCGCTGTAAAAGCTCCTGGATATGGTGACAGAAGAAAAGAAATGCTGAAAGATATTGCTGTTCTTACAAATGGTACTGTTATTTCCGATGAACTTGGTCTGGAATTAAAAGATACTACTATGGAACAGTTAGGACGTGCAAAATCTGTAAAAGTTCAGAAAGAATCTACAGTTATCGTAGACGGCCTTGGAAATAAAGAAGAAATCGCAGCAAGAGTTGCTCAGATTAAACATCAGATTGCTGAAAACAACATCTGAAATTTGATAAAGAAAAAATTACAGGAAAGACTTGCCAAACTGGCTGGCGGTGTTGCTGTTATCCGTGTTGGCGCTGCAACAGAAACAGAAATGAAAGAAGCAAAACTCCGTATGGAAGATGCTTTAAACGCTACAAGAGCAGCAGTAGAGGAAGGTATTATCGCAGGCGGCGGTTCTGCATACATCCACGCTTCCAAAGAAGTTGCAAAAGTAGTAGAAACTCTGGAAGGTGATGCTAAGACAGGTGCAAAAGTAGTATTAAAAGCACTGGAAGCTCCATTATTCCACATTGCAGCAAACGCTGGTCTGGAAGGTTCTGTTATCATTAACAAAGTAAGAGAAAGCGAAGTGGGAACAGGATTTGATGCTCTTCATGAAGAATATGTAGATATGGTGAAAAAAGGTATCCTGGATCCGGCTAAAGTTACAAGAAGCGCATTACAGAACGCAACAAGCGTTGCAGGTACACTTCTTACCACAGAAGCAGTTGTTTCTACTATTAAGGAGGAAACACCGGCAATGCCAGCAGGCGCTCCAGGCATGGGCATGATGTAATCAGAAGTAAAAAAATAAAGAGGAAGAGCTATTACACAAAATAGCATTAAGGAATCTTGATGCGGTTCCAGCGAATTTGTCGAGTACACTTTGAGACTACGGGCTCAAAGTGAGCGCAGGCTGAGCTGGAATTGTATCGGGATTCCTGGTATGCAGTTGGTGTAAAGCTCCTCCTCTTCTTGAGTTTCCGCAAACTGTAATTCAAAAATGAATATGTCTGCCCAAAGTGCCAATCTGCCGACTTTTTGAAAAAATTCAGAATGGCAGTTCTGTGATTAGGGGCACTTTAATAAGCCCCGCCGGAACCGGACTTTGGGAGACCTATTCTTTTATCTATTTAAACAGCCAGCTTAAGGCAGAGTTGACGGTATGCAGG
>ENA-OPYU01000398-OPYU01000398.1-human-gut-metagenome-genome-assembly--contig:-NODE-398-length-17602-cov-3.278684_pt1 | contig 17602 bp, 22 predicted proteins | sample MGYA00242637_ERZ504482 | MGnify/ENA primary metagenome ERZ504482 (study PRJEB26092, sample SAMD00036237) | human gut metagenome | host: Homo sapiens | study: EMG produced TPA metagenomics assembly of...
CAATTTATCCTGACTGTCCGGCAAAAGAACAGAAAAAGACCGCGTTCCACTCTATTATAGCGGAGCACGGCCTTTTTGTTAAGGGGGAAATATTGATGTGCGTGGAAGCAGCAAGGGAGTAAGTCTGCTGCCTGCCGGAAAAAGTTACTTCATCAGGCTGCAGACGGCCTCGGCGTAGGCGGCGGGATCATCCACCGGCAGGCCTTCGATCAGCTGAGCCTGTGCGTACAGCAGAGCACTATACTTCTTGAGCTTGTCGGTGTCACCGGCTTCCTGTGCGGCCTTCAGCACGGCAAACACGGGGTGGTTGACATTCAGTTCCAGAACCTTATCGCTCTTTACGCCTTCGCTGCCGGGCTGCTTGGACAGCACTTTTTCCATCTCAATGGACAGCGGGCCGTCAGCACTCAGGCACACAGGGTGATCCTTCAGGCGGGTAGAGACCTTGACCTCTTTCACCTTGCCGTCCAGTGAGTCCTTCATGGCATCGAACAGGTTCTTGTTCTCAGCGGTAGCGTCCTCGGCGGCCTTCTTCTCTTCCTCGGTCTCAAGGCCCAGATCACCGCTGTTGACATTCTTGAACTCCACGGTGCCGTCCTTGCCCTCGGCATCCTTGCGGGGATAGGTGCGCAGGATCTGCAGGCAGAACTCATCCACGTCCTCGGTCAGCAGCAGGACGTCATAGCCCTTATCCATGACCAGCTCAGCGGCGGGCAGCTTTGCCAGACGGTCGGTAGAATCACCGGCAGCAAAGTAGATATACTTCTGCTCAGCGGGCATCTTGTCCACATACTCCTGCAGAGTGACCATCTTCTGCTCCTTGGCAGACCAGAACAGCAGCAGGTCGCGCAGCAGCTCGGCGTGCATGCCGTAGTCGGAGTAAGCACCGAACTTGATCTGACGGCCGAACTCTTTCCAGAATTCCTCGTACTTCTCGCGGTCATTGGCCAGCATGGCGTGCAGCTCGTTCTTGATCTTTTTTTCCCAGAGCGTTGTGGATCAGCTTGAGCTGGTTGTCCTTCTGCAGCATCTCGCGGCTGATGTTCAGGCTCAGATCCTGACTGTCCACAATGCCCTTGACGAAGCTGAAGTAATCGGGCAGCAGGTCGGCGCACTTCTCCATGATGAGCACGCCGGATGCGTACAGGGCCAGACCCTTTTCATAATCCTTGGTGTAGAAGTCGTAGGGACGGTGGCTGGGCACGAACAGCAGAGCATTATAATTTGCAGTGCCCTCGGTGCGGCTGACGATGACGCGGGCGGGGTCGGTATAATCGCCAAACTTTTCCTTATAGAAGTTCGCGTACTCCTCGTCGGTCACTTCGCTCTTCTGCTTTTTCCAGATGGGCACCATGCTGTTCAGAGTTTCCAGCTCGGTGTAAGTCTCCCATTCGGGCTTATAGTCCTCCGGCTTGGGATCGGGTTCCGGCTTCTGGCGCTCGTGCTGGCGCTCCATCTGGATGGGGTAGCGCACATAGTCGCTGTACTTCTTGACGATGGCCACGATGCCGTACTCATCGAGGAAGTTGTCGTAGTGGTCCGTCTCAGTATCCGGCTTGATGTGCAGGATGATCTGGGTGCCTGCGGTGTCCTTCTGGGCGGGGGTCATTTCGTAGCCGTCCACACCGGAGGACTCCCACTGCCATGCTTCATCCGAGCCATAAGCCTTGGAAATGACGGTGACTTTATCGGCTACCATGAAGGAAGAGTAGAAGCCGACACCAAACTGGCCGATGATATCGATGTTCTCGTCCTTGTTGTCCTTCTTGAAATCCAGAGAACCGGAGTGAGCAATGGTGCCCAGATTCTGCTCAAGTTCCTCTTTGGTCATGCCGATGCCGTTATCCTCAATGGTCAGGATGCGGTTCTCCTTATCGCGGGTGATGAGGATGCGGAAATCGCCCTTGTTCATGCCCACAGAAGGATCGGTCAGGCTCTTATAATAGAGCTTATCGATGGCATCCGATGCGTTGGAGATCAGCTCGCGCAGGAAAATTTCCTTATTGGTGTAGATGGAGTTGATCATCATATCCATCAGCTTTTTGCTTTCAGCCTGAAATTCTTTCTTAGCCATAATGCAAAACCTCTTTTTATCTGTATTCGGCACCAAGCACTCGGAATAGGATATCACTTTTGAATACTTAGCACTCGTAACTTTCGAGTGCTAATATACACCGACGAAAAGCAAAAAGTCAGGGCTTTCATAAAAAATGTTTAAAAAAGTGGTTCGTTTTGTGCTAATATGAACCGCAAAGGATGCTGTGAAAGGAGGAAATATCATGCAGCTGAAACAGCTGGAACTGGCCGGCGGTGGGACGCTGACCGTTTATCTGCGTGATTGCTGTGAGCGGATGCCGAATGTGCTTGACCGGCCATTGGTGCTGGTGGTGCCCGGCGGCGGCTATACCCATGTGAGTGCCCGTGAGGGCGACCCGGTGGCGCTGCAGTTTGCGGCGGCGGGGTACCACACCGCTGTGCTGGACTACGCCATCTGCGAAAAGGCAAAGGACTATATGCCGCTGCGCCAGCTGGCCGAGGCTATCGGTCTTGTGCGACAGCACGCGGCCCAGTGGCATATCCTGCCGGAAAAAAATTTGCCGTGTGCGGCTTTTCAGCAGGCGGCCATCTGGCCCTTTCCGGTGCTGTGCTGGACATTCCCGGCGAAGCGGCCCAGCCCCGGCCCAATGCGGTCATTCTGGGCTATCCGGTGGTCACGGCAGGGCAGTATGCCCACCGCGGCAGCTTGTGCAGCTGGCGGGCAGCGCCGACCCGGCGGCACAGCAGGTGTTCGGGCTGGAGGATAAGATCACGCCGCAGACGCCGCCGGTGTTCGTATGGACCACCATGGAGGATGCCACCGTTCCGGTGGAGAACACCCTGATGCTGGTGAACGCTCTGCACCGGGCGGGTGTGCCATGCGAGGCGCATCTGTTTGAAAAAGGGGGTGCACGGTACCAGCATCAGCACGGCAGAGGTGGACCAGCCCAGCCGCCACCGGCATCACTGGGTGGAACTGGCAGTGGAATGGCTGGAAGACACTTTTGCTTTTTCCGTCTGTTAAGTCTGGATATATTTGAACGAACCTACAAAAAATTCACAATTAAACTGTTGACTTGCATAAGCCTTTGACGTATACTGGTCAGCAGGGACAAACTAAAGGAAGAAGGAAATACCTATGGTTATGGACCCGACCCTGCCGCGCATCTCTGTGCGCGACCTGATGATGCAGGCTTTTCTCACCGGATGGGAGCTTTCGGACAAGACAGTTTCGCAGGACGAATACCTGCAAAGCTCCATTCAGGTGATCGAAATGTTGCAGGTGGAACCGGAAAACCTTTATGCCGAAGAAGGCCTTGGACTGCCGGACGGCGAAGAAGTGGATCATCTGGACGACTGGCTGCGTGCCGACGGCCAGTGGCTGTACTACGGTGTAGAGAAAGAAAATTTCTTCCTGATCCAGTGGTATCCAGACGAAGCCGCCGCAAAGGCAAAACTGGCCCAGCTGGAAGAACTGGGCGACGGCAAGCAGTATCTGGTAGATTTTTCTCTCAAGCGGGAGAACCCTTCCAGTGCAGAGAACTTCGGCAATTCCAATCCGGTCCAGCTCCGCTCCTGAAAACATCACCTTAAAGCGAAAGGAAATTTTGCAGCATGCAGCTTTCTGAGATCGAGCGCGAACAGCTTTATGCCATTGTTGAAAAATACGATCATCACCCGGATGTGCAGCGGATGCGGGAGTACATCCAGCACGGTTCTGTCACCACCTACCAGCATTGCAAGAATGTGGCGCTGGTGAGCTTCTGGCTCAACCGCCGTCTGCATCTGCACGCTGACGAGACCTCGCTGGCAGTGGGTGCCCTGCTGCATGATTTTTATCTGTACGACTGGCACACCACCGGTACCTTCCACGGCCTGCGCCGCCTGTTTGAGATGCACGGCTTCTCCCATCCGGGTTATGCCTGCGTCAATGCAAAGCGGGTGTTCAGCATTACCAGAAAGGAACAGAGCATCATTGCAAGCCACATGTGGCCGCTGACCTTCCGTCATGTGCCCACCTGCCGCGAAGCAGTCATCGTCTGTCTGGCCGATAAGTACTGCGCCGTGGTGGAAAGCATGTTCCAGCGTTCCCGCGCCGGTGCCGTGGTGGACGGCAGCGTGGACATCGACGGCGAAGAGTGGTAAGCCTGTTTTTACCTTTATCATTTTATCAATGGACAAAAAATGAACTCCGCAGCCTCAGGGCGCGGAGTTCTTTTGCATCTTACAGCTTTTTATAGCCTTCCGGTTCATTGGCGGCAGCGCGGTATTCCATTAAGAATGTGTCCAGCCAGCGGCCGTGACAGTCGCGGGCAATGCGTTCCCGGCGGCCCACTAAGCGAAAGCCGCATTTTGTGTGCAGGGCGCGGCTGGCAGCGTTGTCCTGCAGCACGGTGGACTGCAGTGTCCAGTAGCCGGCCTTTTCTGCCTGATGGCACAGCTCGGTCAGCAGGTGATAGCCAAGGCCATGGCCCCGGAACTGCTCACCCACGTAAATACTCACCTCGGCAACGCCGCGGTAGCACCAGCGCGGGTCCACCCGGCGCAACGCCGTCCACCCGGCAATCACGCCGTCGGCCAGCAGTACCAGTCGGCATTCTTTTGCGTGGGAAGCATCCCACGCAGAATACGGCGGACAGGTGGTCTGAAAAGTGGCATGTTCTGTAGCAATGCCCTCCAAATAAATTCTGGAAACGCGCTCCAGTCTTCCGGCTCCATGGGCCGGATCTCGATTTTGCTCATATTTCGATCCCGACGGAAAGTGCATAGCTTTCCGCACCCTCAACTCTCAAAAATATCCGGCTCCAGTATAGCAGAATTTGCGGTGCGGTACAAGCGCCGTACTGCACAGAAATTTCTTTGACAAGCGGAAGGTTTGTGATACAATAAATCATAACAAAGAAAAGCACGGCAGGATACGCCGCTGCAGAATGGAGGATGTCCCAAAATGAAGTGGATCAGAACGATGGTGTGCGCGCTGGGAATGCTGGCGTGCGTATCGCTTTCGGCATTTGCTGCAGAGTACGGCGAGCCGAACATCACAACAAAGACGACCATGAAAGAGCTGCGGGAGAACCCCAGCATCAAAGGCTCCGGCTACTATACCTACTGTAACGAATGGATCGAGGGCAGCACGCAGTACGATGATACGCCCATTGAGGGCTATGTAAGCTACGCGGCTGCCGAGGATGCCGCCGAAGGCATGAACCTTGTGATCGAAAACTACAACAGAGGCGTACAGATCACATGGCAGGTGTATACCCCGGAAGAAATTGCGGAAAATTCTTCTCTGGGCATGGTGCAGCTGTATTATTTCCCGGCTAAAACAGCCAACGCAAAGTACGCCATCGTGGTGCCCGGCAACGGCGGCAACACCACCGCAGAGCTGAACGAGGGTGCATCCATTGCCAACCAGCTGCACGAGCTGGGCTATGCGGCTTTTGTGCTGCGGTACCGCTCTTTCCTGAATGCATCCGACAATGCGCCACTGTACGATATTGCCAATGCCATAAAGTACCTGACCGAAAATGCAGATCAGTTTGGCGTTCAGCGCGAAAACTATGCGCTGATGGGCTTTTCTTCCGGCGGACACATCGTGGGCCTGATCGGCTCAGACAACGAAAAGTTCGGCTATAAGGCATTTGGTCTCCCACAGCCTGCAGCGCTGCTGCTGGGTTACCCCATCAACGATTTCTTTGAGGTGAAGCCACTGTATCAGCTGGCCATTGACCCGCTGGTGCTTGGCTGGCGTTACTACTGGACCGATATTTCGGATGTGGTGAACGAAAACTTTACCCCTACCTATTTCTTCTACGGCAAAAATGATCTTTATATGCAGCGCATGTGCTACTCCCAGCAGGGGCCGCTGCTGGAGCGCAAGCTCCGGGAGAGCGGGGCTGTTTATGAGTGCCATGTGTACGAGGACGCACCCCACGCCATTGGCCCGGGCCGCCACACCGATGCGGACGGCTGGATCCTGCAGGCAACGGAATTCTGGGAAAAACAGTGCAAATAAAGAGATAAATGGGGGATTGCTGTGAGAAAACGATTGCGCACGGTGATGTTTGGTATTGGCCTGATGATCCTGCTGGCACAGCCGGCGTTTGCGGAGGAGCTTGGTCAGGCCAACATCACACCGCGCACCAAAATGGCAGAGATCCGCTCCAACCCCAGCATTGTGGGTGCGGGCATCTACACCTACTCGCTGGATCAGGACCGTGTGCTGGACCGGATGTACTGGGACGCGCAGCCGCTGAGCCGCCTTTCCAATCACTGGACGGCACAGGATGCGGCGGATGGACTGAACTATCTGATCCGCACCTATAACGCTGGGCAGCGGGTGACCTTCCCGCTTTATACGGCGGAGGAGATCGCGCAGGATACCAGCCGGGACGGTGTGGAACTGTATTATCTGCCGGCAGAAGGGCGCAGGCGAACCAGAAATATGCGCTGGTGATCGGCGGTAATGCGATTGTGGTCAGTGCGGAGATCCGCGAGGGCATTTCCACTGCATGGAACCTGCACGAAATGGGCTATCCGGTGTTCGTGCTGCGCTACCGCATCGGCATGAAGGCTTCCAACAATGCGCCGCTGCAGGATGTGGTCCGCGCGGTGCAATACATCACGGAACATGCAGGACAGTTTGGCGTGCAGGCGGAGGATTATGCCATTGTAAGCTATTCCTCAGGCGGGCAGATCGCCGGACTGTTCGGCACCGACGCGGTGGGCTACAAAAATTACGGCCTGCCAAAGCCCGGTGCCATGCTGCTGGGCTACCCGGTAAACACCTTTCTGGAGTTCAAACCGGTCTATAATATCCTGCTGGACCCCGGCGTGTGCAAGCAGCGGTATTATAAATGACATTGTCTGATTACATCACACCGGATTACCCGCCTACCTATCACTGGTACGGCAAAAACGACATGACCCTTATGACCATGTGCTGGTCGGCGCAGGGGCCTGTTCTGGAAAAGGCACTGGCCCGCAACCATGTGACGCATATCTACCATGTGTATGATGATGCTCCCCATGCAGTGGCCGCAGGCAAGGGCACCGATGCAGAGGGCTGGCTGAATGAAGCAGTTGCCTTCTGGGAGGAACAGGTCGGCTGAAAAGGAGATGTTGAGTTGAAACACAGGATATGCACCGCAGCAGCCTGTATCTGTCTTCTGCTGATGATGGCGCTGCCCGCATTTGCAGCAGAGTATGGCGAGCCGGATATCACGCCGCAGACCACCATGGGCGAGATCCGCTCAAACCCCAGCATCCTTGGCGCAGGCGTTTGGACCTATTCCAAGGAGCAGAACCTGCCCGGCACCGAGGACTGGTGCAATGACCAGACGCTGGAAAAATATGTGAGCAGCCATGTGGCACAGGATTGTGCCGATGGTCTGAACCTGCTCATCCGCAATTACAATGCGGGCGTGCAGATCACCTATAAGCTCTACTCGGAGCAGGAGATCGCCGAGGACAGCTCCCGCAACAATGCGGAGTTCTATTACTACCCGGCCAGCACGCCGGATGCAAAGTATGCGCTGGTGCTCTCCGGCAACATCCTAAACCGCACGGCAGAGTTAAAGGAGTGCATCTCCACAGCTTACCAGCTGCACCAGAAAGGCTATGCGGTGTTCGTGATGCGCTACCGCGCCTACCCGGATAACGACAACAACGGACCCATAGAGGACATTGCACGGGCGGTGAAGTACATCATCGGCCACGCACGGCAGTTCGGTGTGCAGACGGAAAGCTACGCCCTGATCGGCTATTCTTCCGGCGGACATCTGGCGGGCCTGTTTGCATCGGACGCTCTGGGCTATAAAAACTATGGCCTGCCCAAGCCCGGCGCAGTGATCCTGGCGTATCCCATCGTGCAGATTTGCCTGACGACCACACCGATCTACCGTGTGGGCATCGAACCCCCTTTGTGTGCGGCCGGTTCTACTATGAATACAGCCTTGCCGACCTGATCACAGAGGACTATCCGCCGGTGTACTTCTGGTATGGCAGGGATGACCTGACCTTGAACCTGCTGTGCTGGCCGCTGCAGGGGCCGGCCCTCAGCAAGGCACTGGCCGCGCATGGCGTACCTTACAAAGAGGTGGTATATGACCACGCAGCCCATGGCATCGGCCTTGGCCGCGGCACGGCTGCGGATGGCTGGCTGGACGAAGCCGCTGCCTTCTGGGAAGAACGGACAAAATAATATAAAGTACGCAGATCCGGGCTTTGCAGCTGCACAGCCCGGATTTTGCAATAGGAGACATTATGGAATTTTTAGCGTTTCTTTACACGGTGCTTCTGGTGGCCATCTGCCTGATGATGGCCCTGCTGCTGTACCGCTCGGCAAAGCCTGCCGCAAACCGGGACGATGCAGAACGGAAGGAATGGCTGCGTCAGCAGCTGGAAGCGCAGAACCGCCAGATGGACGCGAAGCTGGCAGAGATGGCGCAGCAGAACCTTGCCGCTATGGGCCACATCAGTGAAACGCTGCAGGCTTCGGTGCAGAGTATGAGCACCGCCCTTGCCGCAGGGCAGGGCACCCAGCAGCAGACCATGGAGCAGCGCCTGCAGGGGCTGGAAGCCTCCAACGCCCGCAAGCTGGAAGAGATGCGCCGCACCCTTGCCGAGGGCATGGCTGCCCTGCAGGCCCAGAACGCCCAGAAGCTGGACGAGATCCGCCATACGGTGGACGAACAGCTGCAGGATGCGTTGCAGAAGCGGGTGACCGAAAGCTTCAAGGCGGTGAACGACCAGCTGGAACAGGTGTACAAGGGTCTTGGCGAAATGCAGAACCTTGCCGCTGATGTGGGCGGGCTGAAACAGGTGCTTTCCGGTGTGAAGACCCGCGGTATTCTGGGTGAGATCCAGTTGGGAGCCATTCTGGAAGAGATCCTTGCCCCGGAACAGTACGACACCAATGTGGCCACCATTCCGGGCAGTACCCAGCGGGTGGAGTACGCCATCCGGATGCCCGGCGCGGACGGCGGTACGGTGTGGCTGCCCATCGACTCCAAGTTCCCCGGCGACACCTATGCCCATTTACAGGATGCGCAGGCATCCGGCGACGCACAGGCCGTGGAGAACGCCCGCCACGCATTGGAGCTGGTGCTGCGGGCCGAGGCCAAGGACATCCGGGAAAAATATGTGGAGCCGCCCTATACCACGGCCTTCGGCATCCTGTTCCTGCCCTTCGAGGGTTTGTATGCCGAGGTGGTGAACGCGGGCCTGCTGGAAGTGCTGCAGCGGGACTATCAGGTGAACATCGCGGGCCCCAGCACCATGGCGGCGCTGCTCAACAGCCTGCAGATGGGCTTCAAGACCCTTGCCATCCAGAAGCGCTCCGGTGAGGTATGGCAGCTGCTGGGTGCGGTGAAGACCGAATTTGACAAGTTCGGGCAGGGGCTTTCCAAGATGCAGCAGCGCCTGCGCCAGACCGACGAAGAGCTGGATAATCTCATTGGCGTGCGCAGCCGTGCCATCAGCCGCAAGCTGCGCGCGGTGCAGACCATGGACGAAAGCGCTGCTGCCGCTCTGCTGGAACTGGATGCTGAGCCGGGCAGGCCGGTAACGGCAAAGCTGCCGGAAAATGGGGAAGAATAATATCTCTTGCGAAATTTCTAACAATGTGCTATAATAGGAACTGTTCTTAGAAATAATTGCTGCAGTCTGCGGCATATCATGAAAAAAGGAGACGGAAAGCTATGAGCGTGAAGAAAATCAGCGAAGCCACTTTTGGGTGTGGGCGTGGACGATACCACCATTGACCTGTTTGAGAGCCAGTATCCGGTGCCCACCGGCGTGAGCTATAATTCCTATGTCATTCTGGACGAGAAGACCGCCGTTCTGGACACGGTGGATGCCCGCGCTACCGAGCCGTGGCTGGAAAACCTGTCCGAAGCTCTGGCAGGCCGTAAGCCGGATTATCTGGTGGTCTCCCACATGGAGCCGGACCACGGTGCCAACATTGCAAAGCTGGCGGCACTCTATCCGGAGATGCAGGTGGTGGGCAACGCCAAGACTTTCCTGTATATGGATCAGTTCTTTGGCGCTGATGCTGTGGCAAAGGAGCGCCGTGTAGTGGTGAAGGACGGCGAGAGCCTTTCTCTCGGTGCACATACCCTGACCTTTGTGTTTGCCCCCATGGTGCACTGGCCGGAGGTCATGGTCAGCTATGAATCCACCGAAAAGGTGCTGTTCTCCGCGGATGGCTTCGGTCGCTTTGGCGCTGTGGCAAAGTTTGACGAAAAGGCCGACTGGGCCAGCGAAGCCCGCCGCTACTACCTGAACATCGTGGGGAAATACGGCCCGCAGGTGCAGGCGCTGCTGAAAAAAGGCCGCGGCTCTGGACATCCAGACCATTTGCCCGCTGCACGGCCCGGTGCTGACCGGAGATCTGGGCAAGTACCTGAACTACTACGACATCTGGTCCAGCTACAAGCCCGAGGAGCCGGAAAAGATCCTTGTGGCAAGTGCTTCCATCCACGGCCACACCCGTGCAGCAGCCCACCTCATGGCCGAAAAGCTGCGTGCAAAGGGCGCAAAGGTCGTGGAGATGGACCTGACCCGCACCGATGTGTCCTATGCCGTCACCGAAGCCTTCCGCTGCGGAAAGATCGTGCTGGCCTGCGCCACCTACGACGGCTTCCTCTTCCCGCCGATGGGAAAATCTGCTGACCCACCTCAAGACCAAGAGCTTCCAGAACCGCACGGTGGGTCTGATGGAGAATGGCACATGGGCACCCATGGCCGCAAAACTCATGCGCGCCGAGCTGGAAAGCATGAGGAACATCGCCGTGTGTGATACTGTGGTCACCATCCGCAGTGCTGCCAATGCTGCTGCCGAAGCGCAGATGGATGCACTGGCTGCAGAAATCGTGGCAAAATAAAGCATCCTGATACAGAGATCCTCTGCCGACTGCCCGGCAGGGGACTTTTTTTATTGAACCATGTGGAAGAGTTTGATATACTGAAAAGCAGAAGTTTATGGATGGAGGAATATCATGTCTGTAAAAATAAAAGCAGATATCAGACACTGGCTGCGGGAGTTGGATAAGAAATATTTCTGTGTGATGCTGGGCTTTGCGGTGATGGTCTATTTGCCGCTGATAAGCTTGAAGCTGACGAACACAGTGGATGGTCTGTGGACAACGGCTGAGTACATGGCGGGAGCATGGAGCTTTCCAATGGGCGATGGTTCTGGCTGGTGACCAGTTTTCTGCGTTTCAGTCTGCAGCTAGAACCCATCAATGCGGTGGTGTGCTTGGTGCTGGTTTCTCTTGGAGTCACCAGGCTTCATATGCTCTTCAAACCGGCATGGATGAGAACATCCTGCATTGACTGGCTCGCAGGTTTATGCTATGTTTCCAATGTTGTGGTCGGGTGCTATCTTTCGTTTCACTTCATTGCACCGGAGTACGGATTTTCGTTTTTCTTTGCAATGCTGGCTACAGAGCACGTGATCCGGGGAAAATCAGCCGTAAGCAGCATTGTGCCGGCAGCGGTGCTTTTGGCACTGAGCCTTGGCCTGTACCAGACGAACCTTGCCTGTTTCTGTCTGGTGCTGCTGGCCTATTTTCTCCTACTACTTTTTCCAGAATGGAGAAAAACAAAAGATTCGGGAATATATTTGCAAAAGCCTGGCAAGTGCTGCATCCGGCGCAGTGCTGTATCTGCTGATCTTAAAGATTACACTGTGGGCGACGGGAACGGCGATGGCCGATTACCAGGGTGGTGCAGATATTTCAGTGTCTGGAATTCTGAAAAATCTTCCTTCCAGCGTTGAAAAGTGCTATGAGCTTTTTTTATCGGTATTTCTTTGGTACCCTTGTAAAACACAATATGCTGCAGGAAACTGCAGTTGTATTTGCTTTGATTTTTGTGTGGTGGGTGCCGCGCTTGCGTGCAGACTGGTTCGGCTCATACGCCGGAAAGATTGGGAAAACACTTTCTATGGCACAGCAGCGCTGCTGGTGCTGCCCATGATGTGCACGGTATTTATGGTGGCAACCTCGCAGGCGTTGTTTTATATTCCCATGTCCGGAGGTCTGGCCTTGTTCCTGCCGGTCTGTTTCTGGCTATTGGACAGCAGCCGGGAGGGAAAAACAGCCTGTGATGCGTTCCGCAAATGCTGGAATAAAGCAGAAAAAGCACTGATCCTGCTTACGGCGGCTGCTGTCGTTTACGGGAGCGTATTCATGTCGGCTATCGATCAGCAGGCGATGTATGAGGGACGCAAGGCAACAAAACAAATCGCGGACCTTGTGGCCGATGAGCTGGTGGCAGAGGGCTATTATGATTTGCCGGAAAAACTGCCAGTGATGCTGGTAGGCCGCCCCAGTGCAAGCCCACTGTTCCGGACACACGTCATCTATTGGGATGCGAACGACTACGCACAGGTGGGCCTTTTCGAAAAAGAAAATGCCGCTACAATGCGCTATTCATGGAATGCGGTGTTTCGTGACCTCACACCGATGCAGCTGGAGCTGTGCAGTGATGAGGTATATGACGAACTGATCCGGACAGAAGAAATCAAACGAATGCCGACATTCCCTGAGAAAGGCTCCATGCAGGAAATGGACGGTGTATATGTGATCAAAATTTCAGAGGATTATCTGATCGATGAATAACAAATGAGACTGAGAACATAAAACAGGACAGATGGAGAAAATAACGATGAAAGAAAAAATCGATGTACAGAAACCGGACGACCTTGGGCTGGATATATCGGATCTAAGATATTTTCTGGTGATGCTGCTGTTTTCGGCGGTAGTGTTTTTCCTGCTGATCAGCCAGCGGCTGACCAATACATTTGACGGATTGTGGAACAATACATGGTTCTTCGGCGGCTATTGGCAGGTAGTCACGGGCCGATGGCTCTGGCCGGTGATCGATGCGCTGCGGTTTGGCATCCAGACGGAACCTTTCAATTCATTGCTGACGCTTTCCATGTCGGCGCTGGCTGTTACCCTGCTTCGGAAGTTTTTTACAGAGAAGGATTCTGTCGTGACCTATCTGGCGGGTATGGCTGTTCTGGCCAGCACGGTCACTGGAATACAGCTGTCATATCGGTTTCAGTCGCCGGTGTTTGGCTGCTCATTTTTGTTTTCTGTTCTGGCGGCAGAGCGTGTGGTTCGTGCCGCAGATTTTAGAAAAGCGGTCGTACAGGGAGCACTGCTTCTGGTCATGAGCCTTGCGTGCTATCAGACGAGCCTTGATAACTTTTGTCTGCTCCTGCTGACATATCTTCTGCTGCTTCTGTTCCGCAATGTGGACAGAGAAAAGGTCCATGCCCACATTGGAAGAAGTCTTTGCAGCGCAGCTGCAGGAATGGTTTTGTATTTCCTGCTCACAAAGCTGATCGTATGGGCATGTGGATGGCAGATGGCAAGTTATAATGGAGGAGCGGATGTTTCGGTACTTTCTATACTGAAAAATCTGCCCAATGCCATTGCAGAGACCTACCAACTGTTTGGAGCTTACTTTTTTCAGAATTACTATCGGCATAACATTCTGCAGCCGGTGGGCTTTTTCGTTTTGGTATTTCTGGCGCTGAGCATCGGACTGCTGAACCGCTTCAGAAAAATGCTTCACCGGAAAAAATTTGGGAATATATCCTTCTGGGAGTGGCAGCGCTGATCGTTTTGCCCATCATGTGCAATGCCATCATGCTGATCACAAGCGAGGCGGTCTGGCTTTTGCAGATGGGCGAAGGATTGAATCTGTTCGTGCCAGTATGTCTGCTGCTGCTTGAAGGGACGCGCACAAATCAGCCTATGGTAAAAAAAGTATGTACGTGCTGCCCGGACAGGGGCTGTAGTACTTGCGGTTTTGGTCGTCTATGGCAATGTCTGCTCTGCCGTGATCGATCAGGAAGCTATGTATGAGGGAAGAAAAACACTCAAGAGCATGTCGGATCACATTGCGGACGACCTGATGAGCAGCGGATATTTTGACGATAACGAGCAGCTGCCGGTACTGTTTGTGGGCAGACCCAGCTCGAACTCCAGTTTTATGAAGAGGGAGTATTACCTCTATGCAAATCCGTATGCGCAGATGGGCCGCTTCTGGCTGAACGATTACTCGGCCAGAGCGTCTTGGAAAGCGGTTTTCAGGGATATTACTCCGGCAAAACTCAAGCATTGCTCGGTGGAACAGTATGGGGAACTGTACAGCAGAACAGAGCTGGAACAGATGCCAGTCTATCCGCAGGAAGGATATATCCAGCAGATCGACGGTGTGGTCGATGGTAAAATTCAGATGATTACAAAGTTGATAAAGAGTTTGCGCCACTAATCGACCTGGGAGAATTGTTTCAGCTCATAATGGATGACATAAACGATTCATAATGGCTGCGGCTTTGTGAAAAAAATCTCAATCGAACGCGATTTTTGCGGAAAGTAACTGCGCAGCCCTTGCAAACTGTCCCGAAATGTGGTAACATAGCTCTTGGTTATAAAACCTGAATACTCCCAAACGCAGCGACGGAGAGAGTAGGTATGGCGTACACGGCAAAGAGAGAAGCTTCACCGGCTGAGAGGGCTTCCGGGTGTATCTGTGCTGAAGTTCGCTCCTGAGCGGTCTGTGCGAAACAGCAGTAGTACAGAACGGCCACGCCCCGTTACGGCGTTCTGAGAGCCGCCCGGCATCTGTGCACGGGTGGAAACCGGGTGGTACCGCGGAGCTAAGAATCAACAGCTTCGTCCCTTTTGCCTGAGAAATCGGGCAGGGGACGGAGCTTTTTTGTTGCACTCCGCTCATCAACACGAAGAATAAAGGAGAGAACATCCATGCAAGCAATGATCGACGAGCTGGCAAAACAGGCCGCTGAAAGCCTTGGTCAGGTGTCCGGCAAGGAAACGCTGGCCTCCTTCTGGCAGGAGTACCTCAGCAAAAACGGCAAGATCCCTGCCCTGATGAAGAATCTGCGCACCGTTGCGCCGGAAGAGCGCCCCGCTATGGGCAAGATCATCAATGAACTCAAGGCAAAGGTTCAGGCAGATTACGACGCTGCTGCAGAACAGGTGAAGCAGGCAGAGCTTGCTGCCCGCAATGCTGCGGAGACGGTGGATATCACCCTGCCCGCCAAGACCCGCTCTGTGGGCGGTCTGCACCCGCTGACCCTGATCACCAACCAGATCATCGACGTGTTCTCCGGCATGGGCTTTTCGGTGGGTACCTTCCCGGAGATCGAGGACGACGACCACAACTTCACCCGCCTGAACGTGCCCAAGGATCACCCGGCACGCGACATGCAGGACACCTTCTACCTGTCGGAGGAGTTCCTGCTGCGCACCCAGACCTCCGGCGGCCAGATCCGCACCATGGACGTTCAGAAGCCGCCCATCAAGATCCTGATGCCCGGCCGTGTGTTCCGTTCCGACTCGGACGCTACCCACAGCCCCAATGCTTCCACCAGATGGAAGGTCTGGTGGTGGATAAGGGCATCACGCTGGGCGATCGCAGGGCGCTCTGAACACCTTCGTGCAGAAGCTCTTCGGTGCCGACACCCGCACCCGCCTGCGTCCCTCCTACTTCCCCTTCACGGAGCCCAGCGTCGAGGTGGACGTGAGCTGCTTCGAGTGCCACGGCAAGGGCTGCCCCCCTGTGCAAGCACACCGGCTGGATCGAGGTGCTGGGCGGCGGCGTCGTCAACCGCAAAGTCCTCGAGAACTGCAGCATCGACCCGGACGAGTATTCCGGCTTCGCCTTCGGCATCGGCATCGAGCGCATCGCCATGCTGAAGTACGGCATCAACAACATCGGCCTGATGTTTGAGAACAACCTGCAGTTCCTCAAGCAGTTCCACGAATAAGAGGGGAGAGAGCAAACAATGAAAGTACCTTTCAGTTGGTTAAAAGAACTCGTCGATATTGACGTTACCGCACAGGAGCTTGAAGAAAAGCTTTGTGGAATCGGCAGCCTTGATGGAAGAAGTTACCAGACATGGGATCTTTTAACGATGACGCAGACAAAAAGAAATGCCCTTCGTGAACGGCGCATGATTAGCCGCCGTGCAGCAAAGGAGCCAGGATATGCAGGACTTATTTGTTCAGCAGATGATGCCGTGAGTCTGACAATCAATTGTGAGGATCACCTTCGGATGCAGATAAGTCATGCAGGTTCACAGCTTCGCCAGTCATGGAAGGAGATGGATAAGATCGATGATTATATAAATGAGCTGTATCCATATGCGTTTGATGATCAGGTTGGTTATCTTACGACATATCCTACTAATATAGGAACTGGCATGAGAGCATATCTTGTGCTTCATCTGGCACTTCTTGATTCTGTCAGCCGTTTTGATGATATGGTTGACGAGATTGGGCGTTTTGGATTAAAATTAAAGCCAGCGTTTTTCAAGTGACAGACAGTTAAATGGAAATATGTATGTGCTGTACAATGAAAAGACACTTGGAACAAGCGAGGAGGAAATTTTAGAGCTTCTTGATAAAGTAGGCGGTCAGCTTGCCAGTCAGGAGCGAACACTTCGCGATAATTCCATTGAACAGCATAGGCTTGAGGTGGAGGATATCTGCTATAAGGCATATGGTACGATTCGTTATTCAAAGCTCATGACATTGAAGATGGGCATGCATCTTGTATCACAGCTTCGCTGGGGACAGGAAAAACAAATTATTAGATTCAAGGAATATTGCAATTTTTATGAAATTATGATGGGAATGCAGGAGGCAAATCTGACAGCACAAAATAAGACGACAGGTGTATCAAAGCAAAATCAGCTGCGTGCAGATTATCTTAGAAGCTGTCTGCCAGAGCTTGTGCAGCCGTAACTCATCACATATGGAGGAAAAACACTTATGTTTGAACGATTTACAAATCGGGCACAGGAAGTTATAGGTGAGGCAAAGAAAGCCGCTGCGCAGCTAGAGCAAAATTATATCGGAACTGAGCACCTTCTTCTTGGCCTTGTGCGTGTTTCGGACAGCGTGGCAAGTAAGCTTTTGCAGGAACAGGGCGTTACAGAGGAGCGTCTTGAGGAATTGATTTCATCGCTCATTACACCGACGGGTTCTGTCAGTGTGCGTGAACCAGATGGATTTTCACCGGAAGCATACCGCGTAATCCAAAGCAGCTACTTAGAGGCAAAGCGCTTTCATTCCAGTCTGGTTGGAACAGAGCATATTTTAATCTCAATGCTCAAAAGCTTCGACTGTGCCGGAACAAAGCTTTTGAATACAATGAAAGTAAATATTCGTCAGCTTTATATAGAGCTTGTATCTGCAAAGGATGGCGATGTGGCAGCGGCAAGGGAAGATGTGGAATCACTTCAGTATACAGAAATGCAGAAGTAAAACACCGCTTCTTGATCAGTATAGTACAGATCTGACAGAGCTTGCTAAGAAGGAAGGATTGACCCGGTTATCGGCCGTGAGCAGGAGATTAATCGTGTGATCCAGATTTTAAGCAGACGTACGAAAAAATAATCCTTGTCTGATCGGTGAACCTGGTGTTGGGAAAAACTGCGATTGCAGAAGGTCTGGCAAGCCGTATCTATGAGGGAAATGTGCCAGATACTATTTCTGGAAAACGTGTGGTGACACTCGAT
>ENA-OPYU01000400-OPYU01000400.1-human-gut-metagenome-genome-assembly--contig:-NODE-400-length-17594-cov-4.005611_pt1 | contig 17594 bp, 20 predicted proteins | sample MGYA00242637_ERZ504482 | MGnify/ENA primary metagenome ERZ504482 (study PRJEB26092, sample SAMD00036237) | human gut metagenome | host: Homo sapiens | study: EMG produced TPA metagenomics assembly of...
TAGAAACGCCAAAAAGAGTTAGTAACATAATGAACCAAAAATGAAGACGTAAAAATGGGAAAATAGGTAAAAATAATAATTATAGCATTGAAATTTAAATATAAATGAAATGATAAAATAAATTTAAATCAAAGCAAAAATATTTAGTTTGCAATATGGGCGTGAATAAAATTTTTTGCTAAAAGATTTCAAAGAGAATCATAAAAAATTTAAAGGAGGATTTGATGATGAAAGCAAAGAGAATTACAGCACTGGCAATGGCATCTATTATGGTTTTAGCTACAGTACTTACCGGATGTGGTGGAAAAGGCGGAGAAGAAGGGAAAGGTTCAGGAGATGGAGGAAGCAAGGACGGAGTTACAGAGGTGACATTCTGGCAGTTAAGCACCAGACAGGAAGCTTTTGAACCTATGATTGAGGAGTTTAATTCCACACATGACGATATTAAAGTTACAGCTTCCTATTATGACACCGATGGTATCAAGGATGCATGTAAAGTTGCCGCATCTTCAAAAACACTTCCCAATATGTGGTTTAACTGGGGAGGAAGTTTAGGAGGGTTCTATGTAGATAATGGTTTAACTTATGATTTGACCTCCTATGCGGAAGAAAACGGATGGGCAGATAAATTCAATTCAAATGCGTTAAATTTGTGTACATATGATGGAAAGATTTCAGGATATCCAACAAGCTATAATGTTTAGGTTTTTATTACAGAAAAGATATTTTTGAACAGTATAATCTTGAAGTACCAACAACTTTTGAAGAGTTTGAACAGGTATGTGCGACATTAAAAGAAAATGATGTAACACCGATTTCTACAGCCGGTCTTTACGGATGGCATACCATGAGATTTATTGAACTTTTGATTGAACATTATGCCGGTGCTGAGCAGCATGATGCTATGAATACTTTTGATGAGACCTGGGATAATGATGCAGTTACGAAGGCATTTGAAAAATATAAAGAGTTTGTTGATAAAGGATATTTTCCAGATGGATTTTTGACTCAGGACCCGAATGATACATTAATTGCTGTAGCTAATGGGCAGTGTGCGATGGATGTGCAGGGACAGTGGTATGATGGAAATATTATCCAGAATGAACTGGATGTAAACAATTATGGTGTCTTTGCGTTTCCAAGTGGTGATACAAACCGTATGTCTTCTTTTGCAGAGATGACACAGTTTAACGCAGACAACACAGATGAAGAACTGGCTGCATGTGTAGAGTTTATGGATTTCTGTTATTCTCAGGAAAACGCAGATAAATATTCTGAATATTATAATCTGCCACTTCCTACAGCAGATCCCAAGATGCCGGAAGGACAGCCAAATGTACCGGTTATGATTGAGACTGGTGAGACAAATGGAACATTTACTATTACAGACCAGGCATTCCCAACAGAAGTAGCAGATGTATTATTTAACTGTCAGGATGCTGTAGCCAATGGAGAAATGCAGCCTGATGAAGTTGGAGCTAAGATTCAGGAGGCTATTGATTCTTACAACAGTAAATAACAGTAAGAAGTTATAAAAGGTGGGGGCGGGATTTACCGCCCCTTTATATTCACCAGGACAGGAGTGAAAGAATGAAGAACAAAAATAAGAGATGCATAAAAACTGATAAAGCGGCATGGTTTTTCCTGCTTCCCGCAGCAGTTATTTACTTGTCCGTTATTGTAATACCAGTATTCTATTCCTTTTTTATCAGTCTTTTTAAGTGGAATGGGATTGGAGAAAAAGAGTTTGTGGGTATCCAGAACTATATAAACCTGTTTTCTCAGGACAAAACTTTTCATACAGCAATTGTTAATAACCTGATTTGGATTGTCCTTACTATTTTTGTTACTATGACAATTTCTCTGGCTTTTGCTGTTATCTTAAATAAGCAATTTAAGGGAAGAACATTTTTCAGAGGATTTTTCTATTTCCCATGTGTTATCGCACCTATTGCAGTAGCAATTATTTGGAGATGGATTTTTAACCCCAATGTAGGATTTATCAATCAAATTTTTTCAGGCAATAGGAGTGGATTATTCCCAGCAGTGGATTTCAGACCCCAAAGTTAGTCTGTATGCAGTCTTTGTAGCAGCTTTGTGGCAGGCTATCGGACAGCCTATGATTCTGTTTTTAGCGGGACTTCAGGCTATTTCTCCTGATGTGTTAGAAGCGGCTACCATTGATGGCGCGAATGGAGTGGAAAAAATTTTTCTTTATCACAGTACCTTTATTAAAAGATACTTTTGTTATTGTTATCGCGACCCTGATTGTAGCAGCCATGAAAGTATATGATGTAGTACAGGGATTGACTGGTGGAGGACCAAATGATTCTACTCAGATGCTTTCTACCTATATGTATTCTCAGGTATTCCAATACAATAATGTGGGATATGGTACCGCAGTTGCCTGCATAATGGTTCTTTTAATGATGGTAGTTATTGTACCTTATGTATCATTTACAGCAAAAGAAGATTAAACAGGAGGAAAAGTCATGGAAGGAAAGGCAAAGAAGATTACCAAAAAAGTAATATTATATGTGATTTTAATTCTCCTGGCTATAATATGGGTTATTCCTATGTTTACATTAGTAGCCACAGCTATTAAAAGTAAAGGAGATTTCTATAGTGGTATCAGTTTATTCAGTATGCCGGAGAGCATAGCGTGGGATAATTTTGTAAATGCCATTACCCAGGGAAGACTATTGACCTATATGAAAAATGACCTGATTGTGTCCTGCTTGAAGGTGCCATTGGGTATCTTTATTGAAGCATTGGCAGCTTTTGCTCTTACCAGGCTTCAGGTGAGACATAAGACGGGATTATTTGTTTTCTTTCTTATTGGTATGATGCTTCCTATGCAGACCGCATTGGTGCCAATTAATGTGGTTTACAGTAACCTGGGGCTATTAAACACTTATTTCGGATTGTTTTATGTGTATGTAGGTTTTGGTATTTCTTTTGGTATTTTGATTTTAAGAGGATTTTCAACGGAATTCCAAAGGATATTGACGAAGCTGCTTATATAGACGGATGTAATAAATGGCAGTTATTCTGGAAAATTATTCTTCCGGTAGCAAAACCAGCGGTGGCCACACTGGTTATTACAGACTTCCTGTCTACATGGAACGAATATTTGCTGGCAAGTGTTATTATCAATGACAATACTATGAAAACAGTACCTGTAGGTATTATGACTTTTGTAGGAGAACATGGAACAGATTACGGATACTTATGTGCAGGAGTTCTGCTTTCCGTTATTCCGGTTCTGATTGTATATCTGATTTTCCAGCGCCATTTCGTAGAAGGTATGGCAGGAGCAGTTAAGAGCTGATTGAAAAGTTTGGGAGGTATAAGAAAGAATGGACAAATTGAAATATGCGGCACAAGTGGAAAAATGGGATGTATTTGAAATAGAAATACAGGGAAAAGCAGAAGGTAATCCTTTTACAGATTATGAAATTCAGGGTGTTTTTACAGGAAAGAATGAGACTGTTACGGTTGACGGTTTTTATGACGGTGATGGCATTTATAGAGTGCGGTTTATGCCATCTTTTGAAGGAGAATATAGCTTTAAAGTGACTGGAAGCTTTTTAGAAGAAGAGTATGAGGGCGGTTTTACAGTAACAGCTCCTTCAAAAGGCAACCATGGACCAGTGCGGGTGGCAAATACCTATCATTTTGCCTATGAAGATGGTACTCCCTATTATTCTATTGGAACCACCTGTTATGTGTGGAACCTTCAGTCAGATGAACTGATTGAGCAGACTTTTGAGACACTGAAGAATAGCGCATTTAATAAAATACGCTTCTGCGTATTCCCAAAACATTATGATTACAATTTGGGTGAACCGCGCTCTTATCCATATGAAGGAACACCTATGGATTCCAGTGTATTAACAAAGGAAAACTTCTTAGAATATACAGGAAAAACAGAGGGAAATCACTGGGATTTTACCAGATTTAATCCGAAACATTTCCAACATATTGAAAAATGTATCTTGAGACTTCGGGATATGGGGATTGAAGCAGATTTGATTGTTATGCATCCTTATGACCGCTGGGGATTTGCTCAGATGACGAAAGAACAGGATGCTTTATATTGGAAATATGTGCTGGCCAGATTTTCTGCGTATCGCAATATGTGGTGGTCTCTGGCAAATGAATATGACTTATTTGACCACAAGGCAGTGGAGGATTGGGAAGGTTATGCAAAAATTATTTGTGAAAAAGACCCATATCATCATTTGCGTTCTATTCATAACTGTCATGCATTTTATGACCATAATCGTCCATGGATTACTCATTGTAGTATTCAGAGACAGGATTTATACAAATCTTCAGAACTGGTAAACGAGTGGAGAGAAAAATATCAAAACCGGTAGTATTAGATGAAATTGCCTATGAAGGAAATATACAGCATGGATGGGGAAATATCAGTGGTGAAGAACTTACCAGACGTTTTTGGGAAGCAGCTTGCAGAGGAGGATATCCGGGACATGGCGAAACCTATATGAATGATAAGGACATTCTTTGGTGGTCTCATGGGGGTACACTTCATGGAGAGAGTTATAAGAGATTTAAATTGCTTCATGACATTATGTGTGAAACTCCGGGAATCGGATTGCGTCCTTATGAAAATAGCGGATGGGATGAAGTATGTGCAGTACCGGAAGAGACTACACAGAAAATGAAAAAGGTGAAAGACTACTATCTGATTTATTTTAGCTTTATGAGGCCGTCTTTTAGAGAATATTATTTTGATGATGAGACACAATTTCAGGTAAAAGTAATCGATACCTGGAACATGACTGTGGAAGACAGAGGAGTATTCAAAGGAAAATTTAAGGTAGAACTTCCGGGAAAGCCATATATGGCTATTCAGATTAAGAAAATTCAGTAAGAATTGAGGTGAGACGGTGAAGGTAAATATCAGAAAAATTTCTGAGAGAACAGGTTTCTCACCTGCAACGGTGTCAAATGCCTTAAATCATAAAAGAGGTGTGAATAAGGATACGGCAGCAGAAATTCTGAAAACAGCCAAGGAAATGGGATATGTGACAGAAGCGGGAATTACGAAAATTAAGTTGGTAATTTACCGGGATAGAGGTCTGATAGTAGGCGATAATCCCTTTTTCTCATTGGTTGTAGATGGGTTCGAGAAGGCTTGCAGAGAGGCAGGATATGAAATGGCTCTGCTGAACCTGGACCGTCAGGCAGAAGATTATGAAAAACAAGTAGAAAATTTATTGTTAGATCAATCTACAGCGATTGTATTGTATGGCTCAGAGTTGACGGATGAAGAGGCGGCAATTTTTAAAAAGGCCAGGACACCATTTCTGATTTTGGATTACTGGAATCACGATATGTCCTTTAATGGCGTATTTATCAACAATGCAGACGCTGCAAGGATGGCAGGAGAATATCTGATAAAAAGAGGGCATACGGAAATTGGATATCTAAAAGGTTCATACAGAATTAAAGCTTTTGGTTCAAGATCAGTAGGGCTGCAGATTGCTATGAAAAAGCATAATTTAAGGTTGAAGCCAGAGTATATTGTAACTTTGCCGGTAACTATGGAGGATGCTTATCAGCAAATGTTGAAATACCTGGATAGAAACCCGAAGCTTCCAACAGCCTTTTTTGCAGATAATGATAATCTGGCGTTAGGGGCTATGCAGGCATTGAAGGAGCGAGGGTTTTCTATCCCTGGTGATATTTCCATTATTGGATTTGATGATTTACCCTTTTGTGAAATTGCAGTACCCAGACTTACCAGTTTGAGGGTGCCAAAACAGGATATGGGAAGGCTGGCAGTGAGAGAAATTGTAGATATGATTCAGGGGAAGAATACTACTAAAACTAAGATACAGATTTGTACAGAATTTATGGAACGTGACAGCGTGCGAGATTTGAATGATACAAAAGATGCAAGAGAAATTTAGAAGGAGGAATGAGAGAATGAAAAAAAGTCAAACTGGGATTTGCACCTACCAGAAGAAGCATTTTCAGTGCGCCGGCTGCAGTGGAATATGCAGATTTAACCAGAAAGAGATTGGATGAATTAGGCATTGAATATGTAGACATCAAAGATATTAATAAAGAAGGGCTTCTGTATGACGAAGGTGATAGAATCAGGATTGCGGAGAAATTTAAAGCAGAAAAGGTAGATGGCTTGTTCCTCCCTCATGGTAATTTTGGCACAGAGTATGAATGTGCCAGACTTGCGAAAGAATTAAATCTTCCGGTTCTTCTCTGGGGACCAAGAGATGAAAGACCGGATGAAAACGGGGTTCGTTTAAGAGACAGCCAGTGTGGGCTTTTTGCAACCGGAAAAGTACTGAGAAGGTTTCAGGTGCCATTTACTTATCTGACTAACTGTAATTTAGAAGATGCGGAGTTTGAAAGAGGAATCAAAGACTTTCTGGCAGTATGTAATGTGGTAAAAGTCTTTAGAAATACCAGAATTCTTCAGATTGGCCCAAGACCTTTTGATTTTTGGAGTACCATGTGTAATGAAGGAGAACTCTTAGAAAAATTTTAATATTCAGCTTTCTCCCATTCCGATTCCTGAACTTACTGCCCAGATGAAAAAAGGTAAAAGAAGAGGGAACAGAGGTTTCCAAAGTTATTAAATATTGCAAGGATAATATGTGTATTAAGATTAAAGAGCAGGAGCTGGAGAATGTAGCGGCATTAAAAGTAGCCATGAAAACTCTGGCAGAGAAATATGGTTGTAATGCCATTGCTATCCAATGCTGGAATGCTCTGCAAGGCGAAATTGGTATCATGCCTTGCGCAGCAAATTCTCTGTTGAATGAAGAGGGAATTCCAGTAGTCTGCGAAACAGACATTCATGGAGCTATTACAGCAGTGATGGCAGAGGCAGCAGGTATGGATGAAACCAGAACACTTTTTTGCTGATTGGACTGTGCGTCATCCGGATAATGAAAATGGAGAACTATTACAACACTGTGGCCCATGGCCAATCTCCGTAGCAAAGGAAAAACCAACCATTGGTTATCCGCTGGCTTTTGATCATCCAGGAGCTGTAGAGGCGGAAGCCAAACATGGGGATATGACATTGTGTAGGTTTGATGGGGATAACGGAGAATATTCTCTGCTTTTAGGACATGCAAAAGGAGTAGAGGGGCCTTATACAAAAGGAACCTATGTGTGGGTAGAGGTGGAAAACCTGAAACGTCTGGAAGCAAAGCTGGTGGAAGGTCCATACATTCATCACTGTGTTGGTATTCACAAAGATGTTGTGCCGGTTCTCTATGAAGCCTGTAAATACATAGGAGTGACACCAGATTTATATGACCCTATTGAAGAAGAAGTCAAAGCATATTTAAGAGGTGAATGATTATGGAAAATTTAAAGGTAAAGGCTTATGACTTACGAAAAGATGTAGTAGATATGATTCTTGCAGGAAAAGGTGGTCACATTGGCGGTGATATGAGTGTTATGGAAATCCTTGTAACCTTGTATTTCAAGCAAATGAAAGTTTCACCTGAAAATCCCCAGGATGAAGACAGAGACAGGTTTGTTTTAAGTAAAGGACATTCAGTGGAAGCCTATTATGCGGTGTTGGCTGCCAGAGGATTTCTGGATATCCAGGATGTAATCGCAAATTTTTTGCAAAATTTGGTTCTAAATATATTGGACATCCCAATAATAAGCTTCCCGGAATTGAAATGAACTCAGGCTCTCTGGGGCATGGACTTCCGGTTTGTGTAGGGATGGCATTGGCAGGAAAAAAAGATAAGAAAAACTATCGTGTATATACTGTTATGGGTGACGGTGAGCTGGCAGAAGGATCTGTTTGGGAAGGGTTTATGGCGGCTCATCAGTATAAACTGGATAATCTCTGTGCAGTTGTAGACAGAAACCGTCTCCAGATTTCAGGAAATACGGAAGATGTTATGGGACATGATGATTTAGTACAGCGCATTGCTTCTTTTGGATGGCATGTCATTGATGTGAAAGACGGAAATAATATTGATGAGTTAAATGCAGCTTTTGAAGAAGCTAAAACTGTAAAAGGAAAGCCCACTGCGATTATTGCTAATACAGTAAAAGGCTGCGGTTCTTCTGTGATGGAAAATAAGGCAAACTGGCATCATAAAGTACCTACACAAGAAGAATATCAACAGATTATAGCAGATTTTGAAGCAAGGAAGGAGGCTCTTCTTTATGAATAAAATTCCAAATAGACAAGCTATTTGCAATGTGTTAATGGAGAAAGCAAAAGAAGATAAAGATATTGTGGTTTTGTGCAGTGATTCCAGAGGCTCCGCATCTTTGGCGCCTTTTGCAGAGGCATTTCCAGAGCAGTTTATAGAAACTGGTATTGCAGAACAGAATCTGGTGAGTATTTCTGCAGGTTTGGCAAAATGTGGTAAAAAACCATTTGCTGCTTCTCCGGCCTGTTTTTTATCTACCAGAAGCTATGAACAGGCGAAAATTGATGTGGCATATTCCAATACAAATGTAACCTTAATTGGTATCAGCGGAGGGGTAAGCTATGGAGCATTGGGTATGAGCCATCACTCTGCTCAGGATATTGCAGCCATGTCTGCAATTCCGAATATGAGAGTTTATCTGCCAAGTGACAGACACCAGACTAAATGTCTGATAGAATCTCTCTTACAAGATGACAAACCGGCTTATGTGAGAGTCGGAAGAAATCCTGTGGAAGACATTTACACAGAGGAAAATTGTCCTTTTGAAATGGATAAAGCTACGGTTCTTACAGAGGGAGATGATGTTGCTATTATTGCCTGTGGCGAAATGGTGAAACCATCTTATGAGGCGGCAAGACTTCTGAAAGAAAAAGGTATTCATGCCTGTGTACTGGATATGTATTGTGTAAAACCTCTGGATGTAGAAGGAATTTTAAAAGCAGTAAAGGATGTGAAGGCTGTAATTACTGTGGAAGAGCATTCACCTTTTGGTGGAATTGGCTCTATGGTAAGCCAGGTAGTGGGAGAGAATTGTCCGAAAAAAGTAGTGAATTTAGCGCTTCCTGACGCACCGGTCATTACAGGGACTTCAAAGGAAGTATTTGATTACTATGGATTAAATGCGGAAGGGATTGCAAAGAAAGCAATGGAGCTGGTATAAATGGGAAAATATATTATTGGCATAGACCAGAGTACCCAGGGAAACAAAGGCCCTGATCTTTGATGAGCAGGGAACATTGCTCACAAGAGCAGATAAGTCTCATAGACAGATTATTAATGACAAAGGCTGGGTAGAACATGATCCGGAGGAGTTTTATGCAAATGTAATACAGGCGGTCAAAGAGACTGTGGAAAAAGCGGGGAAATTTTAAAAGAAGAGATTGTGGGCGTAGGAATCAGTAATCAAAGAGAGACTGCACTTGCCTGGGAGAGAAATGGACGTCCTGTATATAATGCCATTGTATGGCAATGTGCAAGAGGTCAGGAAATCTGTGAGAAAATTGTGGATCAAAAAAGAAATAATACAGGAACGCACAGGGCTTCCGCTTTCCCCTTACTTTTCAGCAGCTAAAATTGCCTGGATTCTTGAACACGTAAAAGGAGCAAGAGAAAAGGCACAAGAAGGAAATTTGTGTTATGGAACTGTGGATAGCTTTCTGATATACCGTTTGACAAAAGGAGAAGTCTATAAGACAGATTATTCTAATGCTTCCAGAACACAGCCTTTTTAATATTAGAACTCTTTCCTGGGATTCGGAAATATGTGACATCTTTGGCATACCAATTCAGAATCTGGCAAAAGTGGAGGATTCCAATGGAGATTTTGGAATGACAGATTTTGAAGGATACCTTCCATATAAAGTCCCTATTCATGGAGTGCTAGGAGATTCCCATGGCGCTTTGTTCGGGCAGGGGTGTTTGGAAAAGGGAATGACGAAAGCTACTTATGGAACAGGGTCTTCTGTGATGATGAATGTAGGAGAAAAACCAGTATTTAGCAAGCATGGAGTTGTGTCTTCGTTAGCCTGGGGCATGGATGGCAAAGTGACTTATGTACTGGAAGGGAATATTAATTATACCGGTGCAGTAATTACATGGTTGTGTAAGGACTTAAAACTGATTCAGTCTCCAAAAGAAACAGAAGAGTTGGCCAGACAGGCTTCTGTGGAGGATAGTACTTATCTGATACCAGCGTTTACCGGTCTTGGCGCTCCTTATTGGGAAAGCAACGCAAAAGCTGTTTTATGTGGAATGAGCAGAACTACGGGAAAGACAGAAGTAGTGCGTGCTGCATTAGAGTGTATTGCATATCAAATTACAGATATTGTTAAAGTAATGGAGGGCGATTCTGGCATTCCTATACAAGAATTAAGAGTAGATGGCGGTCCTACAAAGAATCAGTATCTTATGGAATTCCAGAGTGATATAGCTGAAAAACCTGTACTGATACCAAAGGCGGAGGAATTGTCAGGAATTGGAGCAGCTTATGCGGCGGGGATTGGTCTTGGAATTTATGAAAAGCAAAAACTGTTTTCCAGAATGGAACGACAGAACTTTTTACCTAAGATGAGTAAGGAAGGCGTAGAGAAAAATATCAAGGGTGGAAGGAAGCTATATATATGGTGTTGGGAAGAAAAAATGAAGAAATTAAAGGTTCATGAAAAGATATTTGTGCCTCCTTCCAACTGGAACGGTCAGGATTGGATTGAAGTAATTACGGAAGCGTGGTAATATTTTTATATCAAAATATTGCGGTAAAGGAGTAAAACATTATGAACCGAAACGTAAAAGAACTGGTAAAACAAATGACTCTGGAGGAAAAAGCCGGTATGTGTTCCGGCAAGGATTTCTGGCATTTAAAAGGAGTGGAGCGCCTGGGAATTCCAGAGGTTATGGTAAGCGACGGCCCTCATGGACTGAGAAAACAGGCGGCAGAGGCCGACCATTTGGGGTTAAATGAAAGTATCAAGGCAGTTTGTTTCCCAACAGCCTGCGCGACTGCCTGTTCTTTTGACAGGGAGCTTTTAGAGAAAATGGGGGAGACTCTGGGAGATGAATGTCAGGCTGAGGATGTTTCTGTGATTTTGGGACCTGCAGTGAATATCAAACGTTCCCCTCTGTGTGGAAGAAACTTTGAATATTTTTCAGAAGACCCTTACCTGGCATCCCAGATGGCGGCAGCCCATATTAAAGGTGTACAGTCTAAGAATGTGGGAACTTCCATTAAACATTTTGCAGCTAACAATCAGGAATACCGCAGAATGTCCTGTTCTTCAGAAATTGATGAACGAACTTTCAGGGAAATTTATCTTGGAGCCTTTGAAACTGCTATTAAAGAAGCAAAACCAGATACGGTTATGTGTTCCTACAATAAAATCAACGGAGAATTTGCTTCTGAAAATCATAGACTGCTGACGGAAATTCTGCGGGATGAATGGGGATATGAAGGTTATGTCATGTCAGACTGGGGCGCTGTGAATGACAGAGTGAAAGGACTAAAAGCCGGACTGGAACTGGAAATGCCGGGAGGTAATGGAAGCACAGACAAGGAAATTGTGGAAGCAGTGAAAAAATGGTACACTGGATGAGGAGATTCTGGATACTGCTGTGGAGCGGATTTTAAATATTGTATTTAAATTTGCTGATAACCGCCAGGAGGGGAAAAATTTGACAGAGAAGAAGATCATAAGCTGGCAGGAAAAAATCGCAGCAGAATCTATGGTGCTTCTGAAAAATGAAGGAATTCTGCCTTTGAAAGCACAGGGACAGAAGATTGCCTTTATTGGTAAATTTGCAGAGAAACCAAGATTCCAGGGAGGCGGAAGCTCTCATATTAATTCTTTCAAAGTCACCAGCGCATTGGATGCTGTGAAAGAAGTTGCGGAAGTGACTTATGCACAGGGATATGATGTGAAAGAGGATAAAATTGATGAAGCTTTGCTTGCAGAAGCTGTGCAGACAGCGAAAGAGGCAGATGTGGCAGTGATTTTTGCCGGACTGCCAGATGCTTTTGAATCCGAAGGCTACGACAGAAGCCATATGAGAATGCCAGATTGCCAGAATACCTTGATTTCCCGTATTGCCCAGGTTCAGGAGAATGTTGTAGTGGTGCTTCACAATGGTTCGCCCATTGAAATGCCATGGGCGGATGAAGTAAAAGGAATTCTGGAAGCATATCTCTGCGGAGAAGCAGTGGGACAGGCAGAGGTAGACCTGCTGTTTGGAAAAGCAAATCCATGTGGTAAGCTGGCGGAGACTATTCCATACCAGTTGTCAGATAATCCTTCTTATCTCTTCTTCCCAGGAGACGGAAGAACGGTAGAATACCGGGAAGGTGTATTTGTGGGATATCGTTATTACGATACCAAGGAAATGCCAGTGCGCTATCCTTTTGGGTATGGATTGAGCTATACTACATTTGAATATAGTGATTTACAACTTTCAGCAGAGGAAATCAGAGATACAGATACTTTAACGGTATCTTTGAAAGTGAAAAACACAGGAAACATGGCAGGAAAGGAGATTGTTCAGCTTTATGTGGCTGATAAAACAGGAGCAGTCAGCCGTCCGGTGAAGGAACTGAAGAATTTTGTAAAAGTGGAATTACAGCCAGGAGAAGAGAAAATCGTGCAGATGCAGTTGGATAAGAGAAGCTTTGCATGGTACAACACACAGATTCAGGACTGGTATGCAGCAACAGGAAAGTATGAAATCCTGGTAGCGGCTTCTTCACGAGATATTCGTCTTGCCAAAGCTGTGAATGTGGTTTCTACTACAGAACTGCCTATACATGTAACCATGAACACTACCATTAGTGAATTGCTGGAAAATCCAAAGACAAAGCCGATTATAGAAGATATGTCCTCCAGCCTTATGGAACACATGGGAGGTTCCCAGGAGGCAGAAGAAGGAAATGCAGCCTCCGAAGCTATTACACCGGAAATGTCTCTGAAAATGATGGAAAACGCACCTTTGCGTTCCATGAGAAGCTTTATGGGTATGAGTACAGAGGAGATTCAGGAGCTTATCCAGAAATTACAGGCGGCGGCAGAAGAGAAATTAAAAAAATATTTGTAATACAGAGAAGGCAGTCCTGCTCAAAGCATATATGCGAGTGGTGGCTGCTTTTTCGTTGAAAATTTGTTGACAGAGCTGGAAAAGCAGATTAAACTGAATTTACACAGAAAATGTGCAAAGAGAAAAGCAATCCGGTTCAAAGTTGTATCAGAGACAAAATATCTATTCTTGTTTCACAGAAATGTGAGACTTCAATATCTAAAATATAATTTTCAAAAGACAGTTCGTCAAAGAATCCTTAGAAATAAAAGCAGAGTAATAAAATAAGCAGGAATACATTGTCTGTGTTATAGGCTTTTTGGTATAGTATAAGGAAAGCATTCTCTTAAAATCCTGCGGAAAGGAAAACGGATGGGAAATGAGAGAAAAAAGTGCGTACAAAAGACAAAGAAACAGGCAGCTCAACATGAAGATGCGGCAATGAAAGTAGTTATGCAATATTTTGCGGAAGATTTGCTTCCTTACTGGGGAATTCATGGAAAGGTAAAATCTATTGCGCCCACAGAGTCTGTGCATCTTGAAATCCGAAAAGGGTATCAGGATATGAATCTGATTATGGAAGATGGAAGCTGGAAACATTTTGAATTTCAGAGTTCCAATGAAGGTGTACCGGGATTGAAACGTTTCCGGCTTTATGAGGCTTCCGTAAGCCAGCAGTTTCAAGCAGATGTTACTACTTATGTGCTGTATTCCGGTAAGATTAAGAATCCGGTAACAGAATTTTCAGAAGGTGTAAATACCTATAGGGTGGTTCCTATTATTATGCAGAATGACAATGCAGATATTCTGCTTCAGGAACTGCAGGAAAAGCTCAAAACCGGGGCGGAAATTACCAGAGAAGAATTGGTGCGTCTGGTATTGACTCCACTAATGGGTGGGGAGTCAGTACTGAAAGAACGCATTAAGTCTGCGTATCACATTGTTTCGGAATCTGCGTGTTTAAAAACAGAAGAGAAAAGTAAATTAGAGGCGGTGATTTATGCAATGGCAGATAAGTTTTTGGAATCTGTAGAAATGGAAGAAATTGAGGAGATGATGAAAATGACCAGATTAGGGCAGAAATTGTTTCAAAACGGAGTTGAAGAAGGGGAAAGTATTGGCGCAGAAAAGGGCAAAATTAGAAAATGCCAAAAAGTCTTCTGGATATTTTGACTGTGGAAGTCATTGCAGAACGTATCGGACTTCCTTTGGAAACTGTGCAAAAATTAAAGGAAGAAAGTACAGATAAATAATTCTATAAAGTTCAGGAGCATATCACAAACCATTAAGAGGTTCAGGTGATATGCTCTTTTGCTATGGTGCCATTGTCCTGTTGTTATCAGTGAACCATTTCTTCATAGAAGCATATATTGTTAAGAGATATGAGTATTAGTGTAAATTTAGGACAGAAAGGAAATCGTGATATATGACATATAGAAAAGAAGATTTTTTTTAATCAGACAGCAGGAAAAGGCCAGCTCTATACCCAGGAAGCGCCGATAACAGAGGATAAAATTCTGATGCATTCCTATTATCCCCACAAGGCTGCTATGGTGCAGTCTTATGTGGAAGATGCCTGTGACCGTCTGGACTATGAAGGCAGTTTTATTTATGATGAATATCCGGATAAACAGGAGATTGAACGGGTGTGCCGGGGAATCTGCGAAAAAATAGAGGCGAACAGACAAATGCAGACGTCTGAGAGAAGAAGAGATTCTATGGATTGGGATTTTTTAGGAGAACTGGTAAGTACCTTATTTTGCCAGGAAATGCATTGCAGGAGATGCAGGAGAAATCGGTGCAGAAGATTTTTTTAGGGCTTGCGGTTTTTGAGTAAAACTTTTACAATAGAACTGAACTGCGGGCGTTGCCTGTAAATCAAGGGGAAATATAGAATACAAGGGAGAAATATGACCGAATTAAAGGAATTTTTAGAAAAAAATATAGAAGAAGGTTTTCAGAGGATTCTCATTAGTAATGCCAGAAAAAAAGAAGGGGCATCGAAATTGCAGGTACGTCCTGTACTGTTGAAAGGACAACTGTGGTATCAGGTGACCCGCACAGAGGGAACCAAAGAGATTCACAAAAATTATGGAAAAGAAGAACTGATTTCCTGTCTTTGTACAGAAATGGAGGAAAATTTCCGTCAGCTCCAGTTGGAGAGTGTAAAAGTACGGGGAACAGTTCTGGTGAGCAAAAAAGGCAGAATGAGCATAAAAACAAAAGTGCAGAATGCCCAGGGAAAGAACAGGGAAGATTTTATCCCTATGCTTTCCCATAACCGCAGCAAGCAATATCTTTTACAGGAAGGGGTTCCTGTTCCGTGGCTGGTTGACCTGGGGGTTATGAGCCAGGATGGCAAGGTAAAGCATTCCAGATACGATAAATTTAAGCAGCTTAACCGTTTCCTGGAATTTATGCGGGATATCCTGCCAAAGCTTCCTAAAGACAGAGAGATACGCATTATTGACTTTGGCTGTGGGAAATCTTACCTGACCTTTGCCATGTATTACTATTTAAAGGTGCTGAACCATTATGATATCCGGGTGACAGGGCTGGATCTGAAAGAGGATGTTATTGAACATTGCAGTCATCTGGCAGAAAAATACGGGTATGATAAGCTGGAATTTTTACAGGGAGATATTGCTTCTTATGAGGGCACAGACCAGGTGGATATGGTGGTAACTCTGCATGCCTGTGACACTGCCACAGATTATGCCCTGGCAAAGGCAGTGAAGTGGAATGCTTCTGTCATTTTGTCCGTGCCATGCTGCCAGCATGAGTTAAACAGACAGGTAGAGAATGAAATGTTAGCGCCTGTCCTGGAATATGGTATTTTGAAAGAGCGTTTTGCGGCTCTTCTCACAGACGGACTGCGGGCGCAAATGCTTACCACAGCCGGTTATGACACGCAGATTCTGGAATTTATTGATATGGAACATACACCGAAGAATCTGCTCATACGTGCTGTGAAGAATCCGCAGAGAAAGCAGGATTTGCAGCAGCAGAAAGCATGGAAAGAGTGTGTACAGGCTTTTCATGTGCAGCCGTCTCTTGAGAAATTACTTTTTGAAACAGATAAGGAAGGTTGCAGATGAGGAAGATAATACGCAGAATAATTGTACTCTTCCTGATTTTTCATAGGAGGAGTGGCAGGATTTAGCTGTCTTATGAACAGTGAGAATACAGATAACAGAACTGATTTCCAGACTCCGGAAACTTCCCTGTATGGCTATGCTTCTTGGGGATACAGAGGTGAACCGTATGTATGGTTATGCCAGAAATATGGAGACTGATTACATGAGAGATACACTGACACCACTGGGAACGGATAAAACTCTGGCTGTCAGTATTACGCCATACGGAAGAGAAATCGAAAGCCTGGTGTATGAAATCAAGTCTTCAGATGGCAGCAAGGTAATTGAGAATAATAAAATTAAAAAATTCCAGGAGCAGGAAGACGGGACCCTAACTGCTGAGTTTACCTTGAAGAAATCTATTCTTATGAATCAGGAATATACTTTGATGTTTACCTTAAACACAGATGCAGGGAGCTGGAATTATTATACCAGAGTGATTCAAAGAGCAGGGCTTAGTACAGAGAAATACGTGGATTTTGTAAACAGTTTTTATCAGAAGGCAGTGAGTCAGGATGAAAAAGGAGATTTAAGCACCTATCTGGAGTCAGATGATTCTCCTGGAAATAACAGTTTTTATGATTTGAATATTCACGCAGGCCTGAACATGGTATCCTGGGGAGATCTGGCGCCGGAAATCAGCAGACCGGGTATTCCTTCTATTAAGGATATTAATGAAAATACAGGAAGTTTGTCCATTACTTATTATATTACAGCAGAGAATGGAGAAGGAGAAATTGAGCGGTATCAGGTAGAGGAATTTTTCAGGATGCGTTATGACCAGACGCGGGTGCGGCTGTTGGATTTTCACCGTTCTGCAAAGCAGATTCTCACCATGGATCAGACCATTGTAGCCGGGGGAAGGCTGAATCTGGGTGTTACAGACAATAATATCCAGTACAAGGCAGATACCAGTGGTAATCTGGTAGCTTTTGTCCAGCAGGGAGATTTGTGGTCTTATAATGTGAAAACCAATAAATTGATTCGGATTTTCAGTTTCCGGGACACTGGAAGTAATGATGAACGAAACGATCATGCGCAGCATGATGTGAAAATTGTCAGGGTGAGTAAAAACGGGGATGTGGACTTTATTTTGTATGGTTATATGAACCGTGGAGACCATGAAGGCGAGGTAGGAACTGCTGTGTATCATTATAATGCAGACCAGAATGTTATTGAGGAAAAGTTTTTCCTGTCCAGTACGAAAGCCTTTGAATTTCTGAAGCAGGATATTGAAGAGTTCGCATATGTAAGTAAAGACGGAAAACTGTATCTTCTTCTTTCCGATACGCTTTATCAGTTCCAAATGGAAGATAAGAGCTATAAGGCTTTACAGGAAGGTATGAAAAAAGACTGCTTCTATGTATCAGAAAACAGCAGATATGCAGCCTGGATGGAGGGAATGGATCCATATAATACCGATAAGATTGTGCTGCTG
>ENA-OPYU01000401-OPYU01000401.1-human-gut-metagenome-genome-assembly--contig:-NODE-401-length-17586-cov-4.134945_pt1 | contig 17586 bp, 23 predicted proteins | sample MGYA00242637_ERZ504482 | MGnify/ENA primary metagenome ERZ504482 (study PRJEB26092, sample SAMD00036237) | human gut metagenome | host: Homo sapiens | study: EMG produced TPA metagenomics assembly of...
CGGCAGTATTTGAATATATATGGATATTTTATAACCGCAAACGGATCCATGAAGCAAACGGATATCTGACGCCGGAGGAGTACTATCAAAAACATGAGAAGGATTTGAAAGCAGCATAGCTTATTTTGAGCCAAAACCCACACAGGCACAGCAGGCCTAGAAAAGAGTATCCTGCCAGCCTGAATGGATAAAAAAATGAGGAAAATCAAGAAAAACTAGAACAGGATAGAATTCTTCGTTTTAGGTGTCTATGCTGACGGGGACGGCTCATATCCATTCTCTGTAAACAGCTTTTTTCAGTAATATCCAGATACACCGCAATTTCACGGGTTGAATATCCTTGTATCTCATCAAATGCAATCTGTAATGTAAGCCTGTCCACCTTAATCAAAACTTGATAGAGGTGCTGATTTTCGATACTGTCCAGAAAATCCTCAACTGTTTTGACTTCGGGCTGTGTAGTATCTTCAACAAGCTCGTCAAGATATGTACCTGTTTCCTGCACTCGCTGATAATACCGTCTGTCTGAATTAAAAATCGTCCAATCGTGAACACGGAGCTTTTCTATATCGTCCTCATTAACCCCCAAGCTCCGTAACTGCTTTTCCTCAGCTTCTTTCCAGAGCCGCCATTTCTTTTCTTCTTTGGCTTTGTTGTATGCCATATTGTTTCCTCCAATCTGAATTTTTTTGAAAATCCAGATTGGCAGGCGGTGAACGGCAACCAACGCAAGAAATAGCCTTGTTTTGTGTTAAGACATTTTTCGACAAACAAAAAGCCGCAAAGGTACTAAGACCTCTACGGCAATGAGCGTAAACATATCTATAATCAAGAGATGTAATCTCTGCTTGTAAAATGTAAGAGTGCCACGAGTAAGTGATGATTTTTTCTAAAAAAATAATCTTCACTCCACTGTGACACTCCGTAAATAGTAGCTGCTTCTGATGAGCAACATTGCGGTCATATGCGACCATCGCATAAAAAATCCCTCCAAACTCGAAAACGGGTTCAGAGGGAAGTTAAATTTTCATCTGGGCATGTTTATACTGCCCACCAAAGCACCGTTTTTTTATTTGATGGGCTTGCTTCATATTGATTTTAAAGCTTATCTTACTTGATGTTTTGAAAATGCCTTATGGGAAATGATTGAACCTATTACTACTAAAGCAATCGCAACAGGAATAGACCATACTGCATAAAGCATACCATTGTGCATTTGTTCAACAGACATTATGGAAATATACTGTGAATAGAAAAGGGGCATCAGCACAATAATTCGATATAATGCACTTGTTTCAGAGATAGGAAGCATTATCGGTATCACATGAATAGCTGCTGAAATTACAAACGCTACCATTTGACTTTTACAAACAGCAGACAGAATTAAAACTATTCCTGTTACACTGATTGCACTCATAAATGCCAACAGGATTTGATACTTTAATACTGTTCCGCAAGTAATATTAAATGGAATATACCCTTCTAAAAAATCTATTGGAGCAAAAGGATAGAGCAGTTCAGCCCCTCTGTTCCATAAATAGCAACCGCAATAAGCAAATTGAAAATAACAACCAAAGTCGTTATGAAAACGGCTGAAAGTAAACTTGCTAATACTTTTGCCGTGGCACATTTTGTCTTTCCGTATTTACTTGTCAAAATAATGTTATCCACTCCACCATACTCGCCAGAGAAAACAGGAGCAATTAGCAAAATAATTACTAATGAAAGGACAATAAAAATCTTCGCCATAATTTTGGCTTGTACTAAGCCAACCGTTTACATACCCAACTTTTATTTCTTTATCGCCAAATACATCAGCTACGCTTAACCCGTTCCAACTACCATCTATATCAGCAAAATGGGAGAATACAGAAGACTGCAAAGCATTTTGATAAATGTATTTTGCGTTCATTCCATGTAAATCTTGAGTAGGCTTAAACTCAGACATCATCTGCTGTACTTTATTGTCAGTTAACTTTCCCTCATACTTCAATGCAATTTGCTTATCAATTTCAACCGCAGCTTTTCCAGTTTCCTCTGTACCGTTTCCGTCAAATGCGTACATACTGTGAAGCGTGGAAAAAGACAGTATCAAGGACAATAGTAATACGGCAGCAACAGAAATAACCGCAAAGCGTTTTGTCAATATTTTTCGTAATTCAAACTTGATTAGATTTTTCATTATTCGTTCACTCCTTTAAAATAGAATAGATACAAATCCTCTAATGTAGGTTCTACCTTTATCGCATTTTCCATAGGCGACTGTTCAGAAATCACACGCAGAACCGTACAATTATTTTCAATGTTTCGCAAATTGCTTATATTCAGAGTTTCAGAATATTGCTCCGCACGACTGGTCGGAACTGTACATTCCCATACCTGTCCGTCAATTTCTGTGGTAATTTCCTGCGTTTTTCCAAAATGGAGAATCTGACCGTCTTTCATCATAATAATGTCCTCAGCAATAAACTCGACATCAGAAACAATGTGCGTAGAGAGAATAACTATTCTATCTTTAGAAAATGCACTAATCAGATTACGAAAACGGACACGCTCTTTTGGGTCAAGACCTGCTGTCGGCTCATCTAAAATTAAGATGCGTGGATTATTCAACATCGCCTGTGCAATACCTAAACGTTGTTTCATACCACCAGAGAAAGTTTTGATTTTGAGGTTTCTTTTCTCTGCTAAGTCAACAGCTTCCAACAATTCTGTTGCTTTCTTATGAGCTTGTTTTTCACTCAGTCCTTTTAATGCCGCAACATACATAAGGAAATCCCAAGCTGTAAAATCTGGATAATATCCAAACTGTTGCGGTAAATATCCCAATAAATTACGGTACTTCTCCCCGAGTACAGATATGTTTTCCCGTCCAAAGTAATTTTCCAGAGGTCGGTGTCTGAATATCGCAGAGTAACCGCATAAGGGTAGTTTTTCCCGCACCATTTGCACCAAGCAAACCGTAAACGCCATTTGATAATGAGAGGTTCAAATGGTTTACGGCTGTTTTGAACCATATTGCTTTGTTAGTTGAATTGCTTTAAGTTCCATATCAAAAACTCCTTTCGTCTTAGGGAGCAAAAAAATTACTCTCCATGTGTTTACATAGAGAGTATAGAATGCAATTTTCTACTTTTATCTACTAATCGAGAGATTTGAAAAAATGCAGTCACTTTTGTTCCGATTGAGCAATTTTCAATTTTCAGATAACCACCGTGATGTTCGCATAAATTTTACAGATATACAGCCCAAGTCCGAAATGCTCAGAGTGATTTTCTTCTTCCGTAAAATTATGGATTGGTTGCTTTGCTTAAAAATTATTTTTTAGAAAAGCCACATCCATTGTCTGAAACAGAGAGATAAAAGCCATCATTATTACTTGTGTAAGTGATGTTTACCTTTGATGTTGCGTATCGGATTGCGTTTGAAATCAAATTATTATTCACTTGTGAAACAAAAGTATAATCAATGCCAATAGGAATATCGGAAATGTTATTTTGAATAGAAAGAGTTTTTCCACTTTGCTCACACAAAATTCTTGCACTATCAGCTATTGCGGTCACATAACCACTTATATTAGACTTGTCACTTATGGGTTGAGCATCTTCTAAACGACGCAAGTGGCTCATACTATCAACATATCTTTCCAAACGGAAAATATGTTTTCCCATTGTTACAGCGGTGCTTTTGGTTATTGGGTCATGGTTGGACTGTAAAATTTCATTATACCCTTTTAATACGGTAAGTGGAGTACGTAAATCGTGAGCAAACGCAGCATTGAGTTGTTTTCGTTCTTCCATTTGCCGCCACATTTCAGAGAAATTATTAGCAAGGGTAAAACGCATTGTTTCAAATGATGAACACAATTCTCCTAATTCATCTTTGCTGTCATATTTAATTGAGAAGTCTAAATTATTATTAGAAATCATTTCAGAAGCGGCTTTTAATTCTGTAAGTGGCTTTTTTTAACTTGTTTCTATAGAATAACAAGGTCGCCGTAATGATACATAACGCTGAATAAATTGGAGTTGCAATTATTGGGGCAACTTCACATATTGAAAGTAACCGTTGGTCTTTTTCAGACATTGCAACAGGTGCAACTCCAATATAATTGCCATCACCGAGTCTTTCTCCATTTTCATTTGTTAAATAATATTTTTCTCCTGTTGGGGGATATTTGCTTTCAATCGTTTTTGTAGCATTATTGCACAAAGTAGCTGTTCCTGCACTTAATAGAATGGCAAGAATTACAAACGCTGAGATATAAAGTATTATACTTTTCGCAATGACAGGTTACACCACATTTCTTTATCTTATCCACTTATATCCACACCCCCAAATCTGTTTATCAATTATAAGATTTATTTTGTTGTATGCTGCAATTTTGGTTCGTATTCTGCGAATATGCTCGGCAACAACACTACTACTCTCCCTCACTGTCATATCCCAAACTCTTTCATAAATTCTCTCTTTATCAAAAACTTGTCCTGCGTTTTGAGATAATAACTCAACAATGTCAAATTCTTTTTTACAAGACCAATAGGTTGGTTCTGTATATAAACAGTTCTTTCAGAGTAGTCAATTAAAAGTTCTCCTGAAAACTTAACTTTTGTATTCGTTTGATGTCGTTCTTCTCTTCTTAAATGTGCTTGCACTCTGGCTTCAAGTTCAACAAGAGAAAACGGCTTAACAATATAATCATCACCACCTACGGAAAATCCTTGTACCTTATCATTTCTTCAATACGGGCAGTTAAAAAGAGTATAGGGCAAGAAACATAATCCCTAATTTTCTTGCAGACTTCAATCCCATCAAGCTTCGGCATATTTATATCTAATAAGATTATATCTGGTTGTAATTCTGCTAATTTGAGGGTTTCTACTCCATTATAAGCAGAAAAGACCTCATAGCCCTTTCTTCTAAAAAATCCTGTAAGCATTTCAACTATATCAACTTCATCATCGGAAATTAAAATCCTGTACCTCACATATAACACCTCCATAATAAACACTAACGAAAAATTTTCAATTTTTCATCAACTTTTTTCTTGCATCAGCAGGCTTTTCAGCATTTTTCGGAATAAGCCACACACGGTTAATATTCATAACCCCCTCAATACGGTTTCCTTTACAAAGTCTTTGTACCCATCTTAACGATACATTCCACTTTTCAGCGGCTTCCTGTGCTGTCATATATTCAAACATATCTGACCTCCTAAGGTGTACTGTATATATTATAGCCGTTTAAACGAACAGTATCAAGTGTGCAATTATGAACTTTGACCGCCTGTAATAAGAGATTTTATATCCTAATATCAGAGATTTCAAACCGTTCTATAAGAACTCACATTTCTGTAAAATATAATAGTAGTATTTTGCAGATACAAGGTGGTGAGTTTATGGACACAAGAAACAATGATTTTGACTTCGATTTTACACCGATAGGACAGGCAATCAAGAAAGCAAGGACAGCAAAAGGTATGACCAGAGAGCAGCTTGCTCGTATTCTAGATTATGACCCAAGACATCTTCAAGCGATTGAAAATGAAGGACAAAGCCAAGTCTGGAGCTGTTCATTCAGCTTGTGACAATGTTCGGTGTATCGGTTGATGAATACATATTCCCAGATAATGAGGTCAAAAGAAGTTCCGTCCGCAGACGCTTAGACGCAGAACTCGACAAACTAAACGATAAAGAGCTGTCCATAGTTGAAGCAACTGTCAGCGGACTATGTAAGGCAAAGAGCCAGAGGAATAAACCTCTGGCTTTTTCTTTTGCCCAGTTTTTTAATAGGCAGGAACACCGTAACCATAGATGGAGCTGCTTCCAACCGTATATTGCTTTTGTCTGCAAGCATCGCCAGAATTACCCTCCACGGTGTAAACGACACCGTTTTCGCATTTCTCCACAATGCCTACATGGTCGGTTTCTCCGTCGCCTTCCCAATCAAAGAAAATAATATCGCCTGCCTGCGGCTCGTAGTTTCTGTCTTTCCATTGTCCGTTACCCTTAAACCAATTTGAGCCGTCCACGCAGCCTGCGAATTTCGGGATAATCCCGCTTTCGATATAACCACACTGGTCGGCACACCACGATACGAAGCAGGCACACCATTCTACACGCCCATCAAAGCCATACCAACTCCAATAAGGCTGACCGCCCTCATTGCCGAGCTGTGTCAAAGCGACCTCCACAATCGCCTGGTTACCGCCGCTTGTAAACGCCCGCCCGTATGGATAATACCGCAGCACATGGGCGGGATACTGCGTGTCTCCATAGCTGTCCCAACCTAACCGTGCCGCCTGCATGGTGGAGAACTCTACCGCATTGGCATAGGAATAGCCGCCATAGTTGGTCTTAGCCCACGAGATATAGCCATTACCGAAATTGTAACCTTGTAAGGCAAGTTTGATATACTCCATATCAATCGGGTTTTCTACCTCAGCAGAGATAAGGGCTGCCTTTAATTCCTGTACCCCGCACTCAATCGAATATTCTGGGTCTTTAATCCCATTCGGCTCGTGTGGATACCTTGTGTTAAAGCTGCCTTCCGCCGCCTGCATCGGGTCAAGTCCACGCCCGCCAGACTCCTGCATCATAACCGCCTTGATAAGCTCCACATATTCGGGAATGCCGTATTGTTTGGCATATTTCTGTATCAAAGGCTCATAGGCTTCCACCTCCGCACTGACAGGGGTATAGGCGTTACTTCCGCTTCCGCCGCCAAACAAGGAAACGGCACAGCCGAGCAGGACAACAATGAGAATAATCACAACTGCAATCCAACCACCTGCAATTAAAGCGGAAATCAGAGCTTTTGTTCCTGCAATAATCGCCTTGACCGCAGCTATGGTGGCTCTGACCGTCGCTTTCGTTGCTTCGGCGGTTGCCTTTGCGGTGACTTTTGCCGCCTGTGCCGCCTTTTGGGCAGTTTTCGCAGAAGCCTTTGCCGCTACCTGTGCTGTTTTTACTGAGGTTTCCGTCGTTTGATTGCCGCCTTAGAAGTTGCCTGTGCGGTTTTAATTCCCTTTTCGGTTGTCTTGACCGTTCCCTTAGCAGTTGCTTTCACCGCTTTTTCTGTATTTCGGGCTGTGGTCTTAATCATTTTTTGCCCCTGCTGTCGGGTCTTTATCAACTGCGATTTTGCTGTCTGGGAAACATCGGGGGCAGCGGAACGGCTTGCAGCCCCATGACGGATCTGCAAGCCGTGTTGTTCTGACATATTCTGTGCTGCTTTCTGTTCTGCTGCTTTGACAGCCCGACTTTGCTTGAAATCTGTTATTTTATCTTTTGCCTTACCGATATTATCCTGCGTTGTCTTGACTACCTTTTGCCCCTGCTTATTGAACTGGTGAATACCTTCGTCCTTTACACGGTCTGCCGCAAAAGAAATCCTGTCCGTAGCATATTCTGTGGCAGAGTTTTCATCAGAGTAATATCCCTGTTCCGCTTTTTCCTTTATCCCCACATAGGCAGACTTCATACGCTCACTGGCTATGGCGGCTTTATCTATGGTCTTTATCGTGCCTTTAACCGCATCTCTGGTTTTAATATCAGCCATAGAAAACCTCCTTTCCCAGAGGATTTGCGTTCAAATCAGCCGACCTTTTTTGCCACTACAACGAGTCTGCCGTTCTGTGCGGAGTATTCGCAGGTGGAAAGGGTAATGAGCCTGTCGCCGTATTCAGCGGTCACACCTGTATCATACAAAGCAAGCACCTTGCACTTCCCGACATAGGAATTAAATTCTTCCTCATTCTCCGCATCAACAAAGTCGTAGTATCGGAAGCCCTCGGAGCTATACGCCACAGTCTTAAATACAGCGACGATTTCATACTCTGTCTGCTCTGTGAGGGTATCAAACTGAATAGTTTTGTGTTCCTCATAGAAGCTCTTGGACTTGTAATCCTCCAACGCTCCAAACATCTTGCCACCCTTGATGTGATGACCGTAGATAACCAGATTGTCACTTTCGGCAATATCACAATTCTCCTGCACATAAGGTGTACCTAAGTCGCTGTAATCTTTTTCAAAATTGTGCTTCAGATAAAAATTCGGATTGTTCCTGCTCTGCATCACAGGATAATTGATTGTCGTGCCGGCAATGGAAATCCAACCGACCATATCCTCATTCTGTAAATACAATTCCTGATACTTGGCAAGCACATCTTCCCCCTCGCTGACAGGGGCATCGTCTGGCACGGTTTCATCCGTGGGAGCCTGCTCTACCATCTCGGCAATCTCCTCAAAGGCTTCCGTCTGCTCGTCCACCTCTGCATAGTAATGATAAATGCGGAAGCCACAAAAAGCCGCCGTACCTAACAGGCACACGGCGGCTACAACACAGATAATAGATTTATAATTCTTCATAGGCTTTTCCTTTCTTATCTTGAAATTTCCGTCTGTTTTCTGGGAGCAGGAAGCTCCCTGCAATATTCGGGGTATCTGACCTTGATACCCTCCATAAAGTAGGGAGCAAACTCACAGCAGAACAACTCCTCTGGCGTGAAATACCGTTCCCGCCCTTCCTCTGCATACCCGTTCCAAAGGTTAAAAGCAAGATGGCAGACCTTGACTGTTCCGCTTGTCTGCCAGCCGCCGTGCATACCCTCTGGCTCGATGCAGTCCTCCTTGAAATTGAACATCTGGTTGATGTTCGCCCTCGTTTCCGAAGCGATACCCATCACATAGAAAAAACGCCCTATGATAACAGTCGTTCACTCTGCATTTCATCATATTTTCCAGAAAGAAATCACGGTGAGCCGTATCACGGAATTTAATATCAGCCATAAAAGACCTCCTTTCTTAGACCTCACCGAACTTAGTCGTCATCAACTTGTAAAGCTCGGTATTGCGTGGGAACTTGTTTACAAATGGTACAAGAGAGCTGCCAACTTTGAGTAATCCCTGTCCTGCACCGACATTCGTGATATAGCTCATCTGAAGGTCGGAGATATTAAGGAGCTTGGCAAGCTCAAGTCTGTCCGTAGATGCTTGGTTAAGCATAATGATAAATTCGCTGTTAGCAAGCATCGTCCTTGCCGTATGGCTCTGCAAAAGGTCGTCCACATTCTGCGTAATACCTGTACAGTACGCACCGTATTTACGCACACGCTTCCAGAGGGTAAAGAGGAAGTTTGCAGAGTATTCATGCTGAAAGAGCAGATAGATTTCATCAATGAAAATAAATGTGTTTCTGCCTTTGGCTCTGTTCTGTGTGATACGGTTTAAGATACTGTCAAGCACGACAAGCATACCGATAGGCTGTAACTGCTTGCCCAAATCCAGAATGTCATAGCAGATAAGACGGCTGTGGGTATCAACATTCGTGTGCTTTGCAAAGGTGTTGAGCGACCCGTCCGTAAACAGCTCAATCGCAAGGGCGATTTCCTGTGCTTCTGGCTCATTCTGTTTTAACAGTTCCTCACGGAAGTCCTGCAAGGTGGGCGGCGTTCCCATATAGTTGCCCTGCTGATAATAGCGGTACACGCTTGCCGTACAGCGGTCAATGATGGATTTCTGCTTTGCTCCCAAGTTCGTGCCACCGATGAGCTGTTCGCAAAGGGATAAAATAAACTCCGATTTCAGAATGACAGGGTTTGCACCGTCACCATAATCGGAGTTCATATCCATAGCATTGATGTGATTTTCACTTGTCGCAGAGATATGAATGACTTCTCCCTTCATTGCTTTCACAAGCGGGGAATACTCACGCTCTGGGTCAATGATGATAATATCAGCGTTGGGGTCGGTCAGAATGATATTCGTCATTTCTTCCTTTGCGGTAAAGGATTTTCCTGCACCCGACACACCGAGAATAAAGGAATTGCCGTTGAGGAGCTGCCTGCGGTTGGCGATAATCATATTTTTGCTGATAACATTCTGACCGTAATACACACCGTTTTCATGGTAGATTTCCTGCACACGGAACGGGATAAACACTGCAAGGCTCTCTGTTGTGAGGGTACGCAGGGCATCTATCTTCCGTACACCAAATGGCAGGGCTGTATTCAATCCGTCCATCTGCTGATATTTCAGCACCGCAAACTGGCACAAATGCTTTCTTGCGGTAGTCAAGAGAGCTTCTGTATCATTGTCGAGCTGCTCTTTGGAATCTGCCGTATGCACCATCGTCAGCACGGCAAACATCATTCTCTGGTCACGGATTGTCAAATCGTCCAGAAATTCCTTGCTTTCCTTTCGCTGCTGTTCCAAGTCATAGGGAATAACGGCAGAAAAATTGTTGTTCTGGTTCTGCTTCCTCTGCCAATTCGTGATATTGGTTTCCACACCAAGCAGACGGTTTTCCACCTCCCGCACGGCTTCATCTGTGGGAACAGGGATAATATCAACGGACAGCATCATATTCCTGTTCAGCTCACAAAGCTCCGCCACCATACTGTCCTTGATATATGCCGCATACTCTCTGAGAAAAATCACACGCCCATATCTGTCACCCATTCTGAAGCAGTCGCTCTCAAATTCAAAGGTATCAGGGCAGATAAAATCCTTGAAATCGTGACCTTTCCGCATCGTCTGGGTAATATCGAAGTGGAACGCTGTTTCTTCTCCTGTACGGTAGAAGTCGTGGAAGATACGCAGCTTGTCGCCTGCGTCCAGTTCCACACACTTCGATCCCAGACGGTTAAAGTGGGCGATAAGGTCAGCACCCACACGGGCGAAGTAGTTTCGGGCTTCCTCGATATTCTTCTTGCAGACAGATACGGTTACATACTTATCCTGTACGATGGAATTAGCCCCTGTCGCCTTATCCAGAAGCATTTTGTTGTATTCCTTGCGGTACTTATCCAGACCGTCATCAGCCATTGGGATTAAAATAGTCTGTTCAAAATCAGCTTTGTTCAAGCGACGGTTGTTGATAGTGATTTTCGTGGTCGCACCGCTGTCAAGGGAATTAAGAAGCTCCGAGTATTCAAGGAACATTGCTTCCTTATCCTCACGGCTTGCCACGGCATAGTTTATATCCTCAAATTTAAAGGTCTTTGCGTACTTGTTCCTGCCGACAAGGAATATGCCGTCATCCCAGATTGTCTTAATCGGGATAACATTCTGTACCGACTTCGGCACAACAAACTTTTCCCTGTCCTGCTTGAACAGATTTTTAAGAGTTCTCAGCATTGTTTACCTCCTTGCTGCGTTTCGCTTTTTTCTTTTTCGTTTTCTTTGGTTTCGGTGTCCTGCCTTTCTGCTTTTTCCGTACTGTCGGCAACCCTTTTTCATGGGCTTCAATGGTCGGCTTCATCGTTTCGTAATAGAGATTATCTGGCAGGAACATCAGCTTTTTCGGCATCAGAAATTCCGATTTAATCCACGCCCAGACAAACTGCTCTGCGGTCATACCGTTGTATTTGATAAATCCCATTGCCGCAAAGGGGAACGCACCTAAGATACAAACCCAACTGAGAGTTTCCGTACCAAACCGTGGACGGAGAAGAAAATACAACCCCACCGCCACGCCGCAGGCAAGGACAGAAAAAATGAACTGTCTGAGGGACAGTCCAAAAAACATACTCTCCGTATAATTACGGATTTCCTTATTTATCTTGACTTCCAATCATAGCACCTCCCTTACAAGCCCATCATTTCTCTTACAACACGGTCTGCCATTTTGACCGCACCGACAAGGACGAGCATATTGAACACAAGCTCCCCGATATAGCTCCATACCATTGTAACCGCCGCCGCATCGGGATTGACCACAGGCGGAGAAGAAGCAAATAGGGAAAAGATAATGCAGGCAAGCACGATAACCGCACCTTCAAGGCATACAGCGGCATAGCTCTTAATGAAGCTCTTGCCGACGCTTTGGCTCGGCTCTCCAGCCAAAAGTGGAAAGGGGTACGGGTGCTATGGCAGTATAGATATACAGCTTGAAAAACCTGCCATATACCGACATAATCATTATGAATGACAGCACCGTAATAAACAGTCCGCCTATCAGCGTGACCGCCCATAGCGGGATACTCTCAAAAAATCCGCAGTCTTCAACGGCTGTCACGATTTCCTGCGGCAACACCGTCTGCTGTGCCGAGCCAAATCCTGCGGCATTCATAATCGTGGAAATCATACCCTGCACAATCTTAAACAGTGCCATCATCAGTTCTAATCCGTAGGTCACTGCACCTTTGGCAATGGCAAAGCGGATAAACAGCTTCAAAGCCTGCTCTGGTCGCTTGACTTCTGCAAAATTTCCGCAGGTACGCATCACACCCACAACAAAGAACAGCACGAGCAGGGCAAGTCCGATAGCCTGCACCGCACCGTGAATATCCACAATGACATTCCATATCGTGCCGCCCTTAAAGTTCTCTGGAGATTGAGTAATGAGCTGCCATATCTCGGCTAATTTCTCATTCCAAGTGTTTAAGGCGTTCTCAAGATTTTGTACGACCCAATTATCTGACACTGATTACAGCCTCCTTTCAACGAATAGTTTATTTTTGGCATTTTCAAACCTCCTTTCTACTCTCATACTTTGCAGGTAGAAAGCATGAGAAAAATGTTGTATAATATAAAAGCCAACTGCTCCAACAGTTGGAAGCAATTGACTATGTAAGGGGATATGTTATGGACAAGTTAATTCCTGCTTTCATCATAATAGGAATAATTATATTAGGTTTCATAATGAAGCGTATTGAATTAAGCGATATAATCAAACGGGTTGAATTTACAAATAGCTATCGTCATAAATTCATTGAACTAATAAACGGAATTATGTCGAGAAACTGTTTTAATCAACAGTTATACTACGAACTGACATCAGATGTAAAATCAATGCAATATGAACTTGGCTCTGATGGAATATTTGCTTATGTTACTGATAACCTACGAGGATTTAGTACAAGCAATTACCAATTGCTGATGAACTTCTTGCCAGAATTACGGAATGCTATCAACGAACGTGATAATGGCATAATTATGAACAGAATAAATCAGTCGGCACAGGACTGTGATGATATGTTCATACGCCATTTAGGAACTCTTAAAGAAGCTGAAAAATCCATAAGGAAGAATCTTTTTAATCCGTTTTCCTGTTTTTCTGACGGTATCAAGTTTATTGTTTCGTTACCTATTTTATTGCTCCATTGGTTTGGGTTTATTTCAGACGAAACCACTCGCAGGGCAAAACATAATTGGATTATAAAACTTCTAAATATAATTGTTACCCTTGTAGGATTTATAGGCGGTCTAATGTCAATCGTTATGGGATGGAATGAATTTTGGCAAATAATTCGCAACATATTTTAAATATCCTTATGTATTGCAGCTTACCCCAAAAGGTAAGCTGCTCTTTTTTAGCCTGTGATAAGAGTCAAGATTTCTTTTGCGAAGGTAATGACAACGCCGCCTGCAAGGGTCAAAAAGCCGTTGGCTCTCTGGGACGGGTCGTGGGATTTGAGGGAAAGACCAATCTGCACGATACCAAAGCCGAGCATAATCATACCGACAGCCCTCACCAGACCGAAAATGAAATCGGACAGATTGTTGACTACCTGAATGGGGTCATTGGCAGCAAAGGTGGTTACGGAAGTACCAAGCACAAATGTCATTGCCATAACAGCCATACAGTAATAGCGGAAGCCTTTCTTAACCTTTCCAGTCATCGGCAGCTTCGTGGTTTTCTTGTTCTCGTTCTTCTTAAAAAGTTTCATAGGGTAAATCCTCCTTATAAATTGAACATTTCTTCCAAGTCCTCATCGGACAGAAGCTCATAGGAAGTGCTGACAGCTTTCACGCTCACGGCGTTATCTGGAATATCACTGTCAAACACAAGGGTTGCGACAGCCTGCGTAGGCTCTCCGTGGATATACGGCGGTTGTCCTCCGTCAGCCGTCAGCTTCACATTCGGGTGCTTCAAGATGTCATACTTGAAGTCCATAACGGGGCGTTCCCCACGCACAAAAAGAAGTGCGTAACGGTTATCAAGCATACGCACTTCGTCTGGGGTCATCAGCTCACGCCCCGAAATCTGATAATTTGTTGAATAGTTACCACTCCGCCCAGAGCTTTTCCCGTAGGTGTTGGTATCAATGGTTTCCTTGCCCAAAAGCTCTGACACATATTTGTGGGTGCTTTGCTCGTTGCCGCCCAGATACAGAAACTCATCGCAGTTGCCGACAATGCTTTCCCATTGCTTTTCAAAAAGGGCTTTGAGCTGTGCCAGATTTTGCAGGATAATGGATACCGATACCCCTCTGGAACGCATAACGGACAGGATTTTATCAAAGTCATCAGGCAATGAAACATTCGCAAATTCGTCCATTATGAAATGGCAATGCACAGGCAGGCTTCCGCCGTACTTGTGGTCTGCCAGATAAAAAAGCTGTTGAAAGAGCTGGGTATAAAGGATACTGACAAGGAAGTTAAAGCTCGTGTCGTTGTCTGGTATCAGAGCGAACAGAGCGACCTTCTTTTCTCCCAGACTTGGCAGGTCAAGCTCATCGGTGGCGGTAAGCCCTGCAAGGCTCTCCAGATTGAATTTTTCAAGCCTTGCGGCAAGGGTTATCTGGATACTCTTTAAGGTCTTTGCACTACCACTGTGGTAATCCCTGTAATACTTTAGGGCGATATGCTCTGGGTTTACCATTTCCAGACGGTCAAACAGCTCGTCCAGAGGGCTTACATAGCTGTCATCGTCCTCTCGGACTTCGCCTGCACGGAGCAGCTCCATAACCATCGGGAAATTCTGCTCGTCTGGCGGTGCTTCATATTTCAGATAGAACACCAGAGCCAGAAGCAGCATACTCGCCGCCGTATCCCAGAACGGGTCTTGCGACTGTGAGCCTTTCGGCGTGGTCGCCTTAAACAAGTTTGTTACCAACCTCTGAACATCGTTATCGTTCCGCAGATAGACAAAGGGATTGTAACAATGGCTGCGGTGCATATTGATAAGGTCAAGCACACGCACCTCATAGCCTTTGTTTTCCAACAGACCGCCGATGTCACGGACGATTTCGCCCTTTGGGTCGAGTATTACAAAAGATGTGTTGCACTGCATAGCATTTGGCTTGCAGAAAAACCTTGTTTTACCCGCACCAGAGCCGCCGCAGACTAAAATATTCAGATTCCTGCGGTGCTTTTTCCCGTCCAACCCAATACGGACATTCTGGGTCAAGAGCTTATTAGCTGACGGGTCTTTATCTCGGTACTTCTTATTCAAAGCACCTGCGTTGCCCCATTTCGCAGAGCCGTGTTCCTCACGCCTGCGGTAGTTCCTGCGTGTAGAGAAATAAACGCCGATGCCCATAACGTAGGCAAGCAAAAAATAAGGACAGTCTTTATGCTGTCCTCACACACCATTATTTCGAACGGATTACCCATCGCCACGGGCAGACCTTGGATAATCTCTACAAGACCGCCGCTGACATAGGGTGCTGTCAGCAGGGCAAGCCATACGACAGGAAGTATGCCGCAGACAGAAAGGATTAGGCTCGTTTTCTGGTCATCGTTCCTCATTGCACCTGCAATGCACGACCTTAACCTTTTTTGTCGGGGCGTGTGCCACCTTGCTTATCAGCTCGTCAACAGGCTCGGTGGGGCGTTCCTCCTGTAACTGCCGTGTACGCAGGGTGTTTAAGGCATTGATGACGATATTCTTATCGTACTTATCAAGTGCGATATGGTATCGTTCCTCTCTCATAGTCTGCACCTCCGATTAGCGTTCCTGCTCTTTGTTCTTTGCAGGCTTGTTCTTCTCCATACTCTTATACATATCGCTCTGGATTTCGCCCAGAACATCACGCATCGTGCCAAGCTCTCCCTTGAACGCCTGCGTATCCATTTCCGCATACTCACTGGGAAGTCTGGAAAAGTCAAAACCTTTGGTATCCACGCCGTAACGAGAGCTTACCATATAGGCAACGCAGAAAGATTTGAAGTCGGAAGCATCACGGCTCTCGTTGTACTTAAAGTCATAGACCGCCGCCGACACTTCTTTTGCCATACTCACGAACAGCACTTCCTCGGAAAGCCCTTTCTTGACAAAAATGGTCTGCTGAGAGCTGTCATAATAGGCAGGCAGTTCAAGCTCACCGACGGGTACACAGGGTACAGGGCTTGCATCAATCAGAGCCGACACAAGCTCACGCATGGATTTCGGCTCCAGTTCCTGCTGCCTGTCCTTTGCCGAGGTTTCAGAAATATCATAAACCACTTTGGCATTGTAGGAGATGCCCTTTGTCCCGTCCTCACGGGTGTATTCCTTGCTCGGCTCAAGAATAATGATTTTTTGTGCGTCCTTGTTCACATAGACACGGCTCGCTTTCCATTTGTTGTACTCTTTAAGCTGCGTTGCTTCGGGCATCTGTGCTGATACCAGAATAGCGTTAGCCACGGAGTAGCGGTCAAAGCGACCCTGCACATCAAGATACTGACGGAAGCTGTCGCCGCTTGCCATCATTTCAGAGCAGGTATTGTCAATCAGCTCATAGGCTTCTTTCCGCTGTGCCTGCTTTGCGGCAGCCCATTCCTCTTTATCAAAAGGTCTGTTGCCGCCGCTGAATACATCGTAAATACTCATAGCTGTTTACCTCGTTTCTTTGGATTTGGTTCTTTTCTTTCTCTGGGGCTGTTTATGCTCCGTTTTCCTGTTAGCACTTTTCGCCCTGTCGGAAGCTCCGCTTTTGTCCAGGGCGGAAGTGCCAATCTCTGCTTCCTGCTCCTTGCGGCTCTCCTTGATTTTCCGCAGTTCCTCTCTGACAGAAGGTTTCTCCTTAGTCATAGTAGCCCCCTCTGCGGACTTCTTTGGCTGCTCTGAGGTAGGCTCGGACTGAGGGGATTTTTCTGTCTTTGCCACCGAGGGGTTTGGGGCGTTTTCCTCCTTCTGGACAGGCTTGCCCATAAGCTCGTCAAGCAGCTTATCTTTCTCCGCCTTTTCCTGCACACCAATATCTGGCTCTGGCTGACCGTCCTTTGCATCTTTGGATTTCTCAGCTTCCGTCACAATAGAAGCGGTATCCACCGAAGCAAGATTAAAGCGTTCCACGATACGGCTGATTTTCGATGCGTCCTCGGCACGGGCGATGACATCGACCTCTGCATTGTGGTCTTTGTTTTTCCTGTTCGTGAGGACACAGTAAAGCACACCGTATTTTTTCGCTTCCTGCGTGAACTTCTTTAAGTCACCGTTTTTGACGGTAAAGACTTTCAGCTCCTTGCCAGAACGGAGCATACTCGTTAGCCTTGCTTTGCCTTTGGTTTTCCTTTCTTCTTTAAGAATGGAATACAACAGGATAGCGATATTCTTCGCACCTGCACCTGTGATTTTGGCAGCGACCTCAAAAGCCCTCCAAGCTCATTCGGACGATTTGTTCTGCCGCTTCGCCGCCTGTGTTCATTCTTCATCAGCTCCTTTCTTCGCTGTTCGTTTTCGTCTGCCCGTATCGTCTGCAATTTTTCCTTGAGGGTATCACTACGGGCGGCGATGCCCTCGCACAGTCTGACCTCCTTTCGGATAATTTTTCAGCCGCCCCGAAAATATCGGAAAGCTCTGCCTTGACCGCTTCCTTTTCTTCGCCGCTTGTCCTGCGGGATTTGGAGTAAAGCTCCTTTCGCTTCTGAAGCAGGG
>ENA-OPYU01000403-OPYU01000403.1-human-gut-metagenome-genome-assembly--contig:-NODE-403-length-17579-cov-4.214474_pt1 | contig 17579 bp, 20 predicted proteins | sample MGYA00242637_ERZ504482 | MGnify/ENA primary metagenome ERZ504482 (study PRJEB26092, sample SAMD00036237) | human gut metagenome | host: Homo sapiens | study: EMG produced TPA metagenomics assembly of...
TGACACCAGTGACACTTTTTTCATACATAACTCCTGAAGAACAGGAACGTATGCGCATCTGTTTCGATATGCATGAAGCAGTCTATCGGAATAATGAGACTGTGATGGAATATTCCAGTTCCATGAAAAAACTAGGTTTGATCCTGGAAGGTCAGGCAGTTCTTTATTGCATTGATGAAGATGGAAATCAATATATGATAGATAACCTGAAAAAGGATAGTGTTTTCGGCGAACCATTCCTTTTACCTGAAGAATCCCAGCACTATTATGTCTGTGCAAAATTCCGAAACAAGAGTGCTGTTTATCGCCTATGAGCATGTGATTAAACGCTGCGAAAATGCCTGTAAATTCCATAGTCAGCTGGTAAGCAACCTGCTTCAGATGATTGCCCTGCGTGCCAGCCAGCAGGCCAACCGGATTTATGTGCTGTCAAGAAACAGCATCCGAAAGAAGATCATGACCTATTTAAATTCCATTGCCGCAGAAAAACAGACGAAAACGGTTATCTTGCCCATGTCCTACACCACTCTTGCCGAATACCTTAGTGTAGACCGCAGTGCCATGATGCGGGAGCTGAAGAACCTGGCAGATGAGGGGATTATAGAACGGGATGGGAAGAAATTGCGGATTTTGGATTGAAAATAGAGTGGGATATATAATTTTTATCAGTAAACGGTAACATTCTGATGGAAAATATAGTTGACGAGAAGAAGTTTGTACAACATAATAATAGAAGTATAGATGCTGTCATCTGAAAAGGTTTGTGGGTGGCGGTATGAGGGAGAACAAACAAATTGGAGGTTTTTACATGAAAGTACTAAATTACGGTTCATTAAACGTAGACTACGTGTATTCCGTAGATCACATCATTGTAGGCGGTGAAACCCAGCATTCTTCCAAGCTGGAAGTTTTCAGCGGGGGAAAAGGCTTGAACCAGTCTATTGCACTGGCGAAGGCTGGGGTGACGGTTTATCATGCGGGAATCGTGGGAACAGATGGAGATATTCTGTTGGATGCTTGTAAGGAAGCTGGTGTAAACACCAAATATATCCGCAGACTTCCGGTAAAGGGTGGTCATACCATGATCCAGGTGGACAAAAATGCCCAGAACTGCATCATTTTATACGGTGGAACCAACCAGATGCAGACAAAGGAATTTGTAGATGAGGTTCTTGCTGATTTTGGAGAAGGAGACTATCTGATCCTGCAGAATGAGATCAATATGCTGGACTACATTATTGACCAGGCTTATGAGAAAAAGATGAAGATTGTTATGAACCCGTCACCCTTTGATGACAAGCTGAGTACCTGTGATCTCAGTAAGGTTTATCTGTTTCTCGTAAACGAAATTGAAGGTGAACAGATCACTGGCTGCAAGGATAAAGATCAGATCCTGGATGCCATGGCTGCGAAATTTCCTAATGCACGTTTCGTGCTTACACTTGGAAGTGACGGCGCTGTTTATTACGATGGAAAAGAAAAAGTTTTCCAGGATATTTTCAAGGTAAAATGCTGTGGATACCACAGCAGCTGGTGATACATTTACAGGATATTTCATTGCAGCAGTTACCGCGGGCAGATCCATCCAGGAGGCGCTGAGAATGGCTGCAAAGGCCTCCTCCATTGCTGTTTCAAGACCAGGCGCTACACCGTCCATTCCGAGAGCGGATGAAGTGAAGAAAGAGCTGGGAATGTTGTAAATTGTGAATTACATAAGAGTGTATCGGTGTGCGGCAGTCGCCGAAGTCCATGCTTGCATGAGGCCTTGGTGACTGCCACGCTTTTTTTTCAGAGAACAAGTCTTATTCACCGGAGCGGTTGCCTGGCTCTGGATAGTCTTTGGCAACCGTCTCCATAACGCGCAAAATTTATATTATGTTTTACATACTGTTTATAAATGTTTATATAAACGTTTACATAAATGCACTAATGGATGGTTGGGAATACATAGATTTTATAGTAAAAACTTACTAAAATCACAACAAAAACCTTGTGCATTCATACAAAATAACACATAAAACTAAAAAGATTATTGAAATATTTATGCAAACGTTTATAATCAAATTATCAACAGTTCGGAGAGAAAACCGAACAAAAACAGATCTTAATTATATTTCAAGGAGGACGTATTTATGAAAGCAAGAAAAGCAATGGCATTGGCTATGACAGCAGCGATGGTTGGAGGTTTAATGACAGTTCCGGTAATGGCTGAAGAGAATGCAGAATTACTTCCAGGCGGCGGAAGCAAGATCATTTACTGTATCACACCTTCCACATCTAACCCATTCTTCAACACAGAGCAGGTAATTGCGAAAGAAAAAGCTGAAGAACTTGGATACGAAGTAAAATGTGCTTCCCACGATGACGACGCTGCTACACAGCTTGAGCTTTTCGAAGCAGCTATCAACGATGGCGCAGCAGCAATCATTTGCGATAACGCTGGTGCAGATGCTTCCATCGAAGCAGTTCAGAAAGCATATGACGCTGGAATCCCGACTTTCCTTATCGACCGTGAAATCAACCAGTCCGGACTTGCAGTAGCACAGATCGTTGCAGATAACGCACAGGGTGCAGCAGCAATCGCAGAAGTATGGGTTGAGGCTATGAACTACGAAGGCAAATACGCAGAGCTCCTTGGACTTGAATCCGATACAAACTGCCAGGTTCGTTCTGATAACTACCATTCTGTAATTGATGAGTATGAGGATCTTGAGATGGTAGCTCAGCAGTCCGCTAACTGGGATCAGACAGAAGCTTATGAGAAGACAGAAGCAATCCTTCAGTCCAATCCAGAGATCACCGGTATTATCTGCGGTAATGACACAATGGCATGTGGTGCTGTTCAGGCTTGCCTGGATGCAGGACGTAACGACATTAAGATCATCGGTCTTGACGGATCTGACGAAGCAAACGCTTACATCAAATCTGGTGACATGGTTGGTACCGCTCTTCAGCAGATCGCTCTGATCACTGAGATGGCAGTTGAGCAGGCAGACGCTTACCTTAACGGTACAGCTCCGGAAGAAGAGAAACAGCTTGTTCCTTGTGTAGCAATCACAGCTGACAATACAGATTGCCTGAGCGCATTTGTTTACACAGAACCAGAAGCTAAATAATCTGGCTGCCAGGAAACAGATTTTTATAAAAAAATGAACGAGTGTTTGAAAAATTATTCGCACAATCTGCATGCCCCGCTTTGTGGTATATTTTGCAGAAAGTCTTTTTAAACACGCTTTGGAAGGCGGTGCGCCAGCGCCGCCTTTTATAATAGAAAGCAGGGAGAGATGATTATGAAAAGCAGAAGAATTTTGGCAGTTCTGGCCGCATGTACAGCAGTAACCTTTACCGGCTGTGGTGTTGTAACTGTAGTACCCATTGGCGAAGAAGCTTCTTATACAGGAAAACAGGAATTTGATTCCGCAGCAGAGTCCCAGGGTGACTGGGGAGCCGTTGTAGCGGACATTTCCGACAAGGCACAGGATCTTTCTGAATTATTAAATGGTGATGGCATTACAGAAACAATTGCAGTAAAAGGCACAGGAAAAAGTCAAAGAATACAATACAGACACCCCGAAACATTATCTGATAGTAGAACTGGATGGATATACCGGAACTACAGAGGTTCAGGTCCGGACAGATGGACCGAACTCCAGTACCGCCATCCGTGACCTTCAGTCTCTGAAGAATTTTGAAAGCTTTACCAACCAGACGGAATGGTCAAGCTATGGAAAAAGAACTGAACAAGCAGGCGCTTGCACAGGTAATTGCCCCACTTGGAATCGACGAAAATGTAGTTGGCAAGACTGTTACATTTACAGGCGGCGCAGAAGCCGGTACAGATGCAGTATCTGTTACAGCAGTTGAGCTGACGATTGAATAAAAGGAGGAAGCATTATGTTTGATGATCCGAATGTTGTTCTCCATTGTGAAAAAATTGATAAAATTTATCCCGGAACCAAAGCTCTGGATCAGGTTTCCTTCGATCTTCTGAAAGGAAAGGTAAACGTTCTGATCGGTGAGAACGGTGCCGGAAAATCCACCCTGATGAAGATGATTGCCGGAATCGAGCAGCCTTCAGCAGGTAAGATGTACATGGACGGCCAGGAGGTTTACTTCAAGGATACCAATGCAGCCCGTGCAAAAGGTATCGGAATCATCCACCAGGAGCTTTCTCTTTTCCCGAATATGACAGTTTACCAGAATATTTTTATGGGACATGAGAAAAAGAAAGGCTTTTTCCTGGATGACAAGGCCCATTCAGAGGGTGTGTATAAATATAGGCAGCGTCTGGAACATGAAATTCCACCGGAAACCATGGTCGGAGATCTTCGTGTAGGACAGCAGCAGATGGTGGAAATTGCACGAAACCTGAACCAGGATGACTTACGTGTCCTGATCATGGATGAGCCTACGTCCTCTCTTTCTGCCGCAGAGGTTAAGGTACTTTTCAAGATTATGAGAGAGCTTCTGGAAGCCGGAATTTCCATCGTATATATTTCCCATCGTCTGGAAGAAATTATGGAGATTGGCGATCACGTTACCATTCTTCGTGATGGAAAATACGTTGCAGATGCTGATGTAAAGGACATTGAGCTCAGCTGGATCGTAGAGAATATGGTTGGAAAGAACACCCAGTATCATCGGTTTGAGAGAAGCATTGACCTTTCCAAACAGCCGAAGGTGCTGGAAATTAAGGATATGTGCCTTCCGAAAAAATGGCGGCGGCTGGACTCTTGACCATGTAAGCCTGGATCTGAAAAAAAGGGCGAGGTCCTTGGTGTTTACGGACTTCTGGGAGCTGGACGAAGCGAGCTGTTTGAGTGCCTGATGGGACTTCATCCGGAGCACACCGGTGATGTACTCTATGAGGGCAAAAAGCTAAATATCAAAGATGTTGCCGCCCAGATCAAAAACGGTTTTGCTCTTGTACCTGAGGATCGTCAGAGCCAGGGTCTGATCCAGACTCTTGATATCGGCAAGAATACCGCTATTTCTTCTATGAAAGATTATGTAAAAGGTCTGTTCCTTGACGAGAAAGCAGAGAATGCGGCAGTTGACGAGCAGATCAAGGATATCCATATTAAAGTGGCGGACAAGAGACTTCCAATCCTATCACTGTCCGGTGGAAACCAGCAGAAGGTTGTAATCGGCAAAGGACTTTTGACCAAGCCGAAGATCTTACTTCTGGATGAGCCTTCCCGTGGTATTGATATCGGTGCGAAGACTGAGGTCTTTGAGATCATTCACGACCTTGCGGAAAAAAGGACTTTCCATTATCGTTATCTCATCTGAGCTGAAAGAGATCATGGCAATCGCAGACAGGATCGTTGTATTGTCAAATGGCAAAAAGACCGGCGAGCTGACCGGAGATGAGATCACAGAAGACACACTTGTACGTACATCTTATGCCGGACTTGGAACCGGAAGAAATGCGTAAGCCGGGGAGGAGCAGAACAATGAATAACAAAAAATCAAATAATAATCAGTTGTTAATGACACTGTTAAAAGGACGTACCTTTATTGTACTGGTACTCCTGGTCATCTTTTTTACCATTGTAAAAGGAACCACATTCCTGTCAGCATCTACACTGACCATGGTTGCCAAGCACGTAGCCCTGTATGGAATCCTTGCACTTGGTATGACCTTCGTAATCATTACCGGCGGTATTGACCTTTCCGTTGGTTCTGTAGTCGGACTTGTTGGTATGCTTGCCGGTGGTATGATCCAGGAAGGTATTACACTGAAATTTGCAGGTGTAACTCTTTACTTCAGCGTTCCGGTAATCATTATTACCATGCTGGTTGTTGGATGCATCATCGGTACAGTCAACGGCCTTATTGTAACAAAATTAGGTGTAGCACCATTTATCGCTACCCTTGGTACCATGTACATCTGCCGTGGCTTTGCGAACCTTCGTTCCAACGGTGCAACATTCTCCGACATCAAAGGTTATGACGGACTTGGCAACACAGGCTTCAAAATCCTTGGAAGCAATATTGCCGGCATTCCTACCGGTGTTTACATTTTCGCAGTGCTTGCAATTATTTCCGTTATTATCCTGAAGAAGCTTCCATTCGGATGGTATGTACTTGCAGTCGGCGGCAACGAGAAATCTGCTCGTCTTTCCGGTATCAAAGCAGACAAGATCAAAATTATCGTTTACATGATCTCCGGCTTCTGTGCAGCATGGGTTGGTATGATCAACACCGCACAGCTTTCCGCAGCACATCCTGCATCTGGTGATGGCTGGGAAATGAACGCCATCGCAGCTACCGTACTTGGCGGTACTTCCATGAGCGGTGGTTCCGGAACCATTATCGGAACTGTAGTCGGTGCATTTGTTATCGGTGTTATCAATGATGGTATGACAATGTGTGGTGTATCCGAGTTCTGGCAGAAGGTTATCCGTGGTCTGGTTATCATCCTTGCAGTCGTAATCGACCAGACACAGAGAAATCTGCAGGCGAAGATGGCACTTCAGGCAAGAAACGAGAACAAATAATTAGGTAACCAACAAAATCTTTCTTAATGTTAAAATAATTTGAAAAGTTGAAAAAAAGTCCGAAAAAGATTTATAGTAATAATCAGAGATGCAGGAGGAATAGCATGAAAAAATCAGGGATTTTAAATGCCCAGCTGATCCGTTGTATCGCAGAGCTGGGACATAAAGATCTGTTTATGATCGGTGATGCAGGAATGCCCATTCCAAAGGGCGTGGAGATTGTAGACCTGGTTGTATGCGGAGGGGTTCCCACCTTTAAACAGGTGATGGATGCAGTGCTGGCGGAGACAGAAGTGGAAGCCTACACCATTGCAAATGAGATTGAGGAAAAAAAGTCCGGAGCTTCTTGCATATATTCAGCAGAGCCTTCTTGAGGCAGAGGAGAGCAGAATTGACCACGTAGATCTGAAAAAGATGTCTGCACAGTGCAAATTTGCAATCCGTACAGGTGAGTTTACACCTTATCCGAACATAATTTTAAGAGCGGGAGTTGCGTTCCCGGCATAAAATGATCAGAGAAGACGCTGCGAATAACAGGTGATAGCTTGTTTTTTTGCAACGTCTTTTTTTCGCAGATGTATGGCATTATTTTACCGACAGAGGAGGAACTAAAATGAAAGTGAGTGTGAGAAAAATCAGTGAGATCACAGGATTTTCTCCGGCAACTGTTTCAAATGCACTAAACTACAAAAAAGGCGTGAATGCTGAGACATCTGCGAAGATTTTTAAAGTGGCGCAGGATCTTGGGTATTTTGAGGAAAATCATATCCGCAAAATAAAATTTGTCATGTTTAAGCGGGATGGTGCTGTGGTTGAGGATTCTCCCTTTTTTAATCCAGCTGATTTCCGGGGGTTGGAACAGGAATGCCGCGCCTGTGGAATGGAAATGCAGATGTGCAATCTGGATAAAAGAGATCCTGGATATCAGGAACAGGCGAAGTGGATCATGAATGACAAGGCGTCGGCCGTGATCCTTCTGGGAACAGAGATGGTGGATGCGGATATTGACCTGATCCGCGGGATGACCTGTCCGTTTATTGTGATTGATTACTGGAAAGAGGATATGAGCTTTGACGCCATGCTGATCAATAATGCGGATTCTGCGCGCATGGCTACAGAGTATCTCATTGCCAATGGACATAAAGAGATTGGTTATCTGCGGGGAGATTTCAGGATCAAACCTTTCCGGTCTCGTTTTGCAGGATATCAGACAGCACTGCAAAAGGCGGGGCTTCCCCTGAATAAGGACTATATTTTTACAATGGCAACTACCATTGATGGTGCGTACGAGAATATGAAGCGGTATTTGTCTGAGAAGGTGAAGCTGCCTACAGCCTTCTTCGCAGACAACGATATGATTGCCCTGGGGGCTATGAAAGCTATGGCAGAGTTTGGAATCCGGATCCCGGAGGACATATCCATTGTGGGATTTGACGACCTTACTTTTTCCTCAATTTCTTATCCGCCTCTGACCACACTCCGGGTGCCGAAGCAGGAGATGGGAAGAGCCGTTGTAAGGCGGTTGCGGAATATTCTGAAAGATAATGACGGGATTAAGATCAAGATGCAGATGTGTACGCAGTTTATTGAGAGGGAAAGCGTGAAGAAGATATAAGAGGTACACAGTTGGGCAACTGATATTCCACGCAGGTCGGTACCGCGCACCGGTGAACTAACGGCCAACTCTGGCTAAGACGTTCGGGGAAGCCCTCACGCCTAAGTCTATGCAGGTTGTGGATTTTACCTTCGCTAAGAGCGCACCTGAAATGACATGCTTAAGAATAGCAGTTGCCCAACTGCTGTGTATTGGCGGAAACTGGATGGAATCCAAGTTTTACTTTACATTAATTTTTAATTGCCTTCATAATTGCGTCATACAGCTCGTCATAAGTTTCATAAGCCGGGATCTCCGGATATTCAGCCTTGATCGCATCCGTGCTCTTGAACAGGAATCCTGCTTTACTTGCCTGGATCATGCCAAGGTCGTTGTGGCTGTCACCGCTGGCAATGGTGTCGTAGCCGATGGACTGCAGGGCTTTCACAGTGGTGTATTTGGATTTTTCACAGCGCATTTTGAAATCAGTAATTTCGCCATTTTCGCCCACTACCAGTGTGTTGCAGAAGATGGTTGGGTAGCCCAGCTTTTTTCCATAAGAGGACCAGCGAACTGGGAAAAAAGTGTCACTGAGGATGATAACCTGAGTCTGTGCTCTTAATTTGTCCAGAAATTCCCTGGCGCCTGGAATCGGGTCAATCTTGGCGATGGTCTCCTGGATTTCTTTTAGGCCAAGACCATGCTCTTTCAGAATGCTCAGGCGGTATTTCATTAATTTATCGTAATCTGGCTCGTCTCTTGTGGTTCGTTTCAGCTCAGGAATACCGGTCTCTTCGGCAAATGCGATCCAGATCTCCGGGACAAGCACACCTTCTAAGTCTAAGCAGACAATTTCCATAATCTCCTCCGTTCCGCAGCTGTAAAGATTGCTGCAATTGAATTTTATAGTGTTTTTCAAAATCTCAATGTCAGATAAAGGGAAAGCAGTTAGGATGGTTGCTTTCACACGCTATCTTATTATAGCGTAAAAAATGCCGGGAACGCTATACCTAAATTGATAATGTGAGAATGGAATGTTCCCTGTGGTTACTGTTCACTCCGTGACCAGTAACTCGCTTCGCGATGCACAGAAAAACGAACCTTCTTGTGACAAGTACAAGAAGTAGCGTTTGCTGCGCAAACTTAATTCTCGGGTTTTCTGTGAACTTTTGTTCACAAAAAACACCTCGCGGAATGTTACCAGTGAACAGTAACTCACTGTGAACTGCGGCTGAAATATATAATTGTCGGAAATTAGTGGAAACAGAGAAAAAATGTCTGGTAGAAATTTGTCGCTTATATTGCCGTTCCGTGAAAATGTGGTATATTATTAATATCTGTAGTAATATTAGACAAAATAAACAGAATAATAATGGCAGGAGTGGTTAAAATGTATAACGAAGAGTACAAGCGCTGGATGGCAGCGGATCTCGAGGATGCAGATCTGAAACCAGAATTATCTAAGATTGAAGGAAACGATGAAGAAATTAAAGATCGTTTTGCAGTAGCTCTGAAATTTGGTACAGCAGGACTCCGTGGAGTTCTTGGAGCAGGTACCAACCGTATGAATATCTATGTAGTGCGTCAGGCTACACAGGGGCTTGCTAACTGGGTGAAGACTCAGGGCGGCACTCAGACCGTTGCAATCAGCTACGACAGCCGTCTGAAGAGTGATATATTTGCGAAAACAGCAGCAGGAGTTCTGGCTGCCAATGACATTAAGGTCAGAATTTATGATGCATTAATGCCTGTACCGGCCCTTTCCTTTGCGACACGCTACTATGAGTGCAACGCGGGTATTATGGTTACCGCATCTCATAACCCTGCTAAATATAATGGATACAAGGCTTACGGCCCGGATGGCTGCCAGATGACAGATGATGCTGCGGCTATCGTTTATGATGAGATCCAGAAGACAGACATTCTGACAGGCGCGAAATACATGTCCTTTGCAGAGGGCGTTGAGGAAGGCCTGATTCGCTTTGTTGGTGACGATTGCAAACGTGCTCTTTACGATGCAATCGAGTCACGCCAGGTTCGTCCAGGTCTTTGTAAGACAGCAGGACTGAAGCTGGTTTACAGCCCGCTGAATGGTTCCGGACTTGTGCCGGTAACCCAGATCCTGAAGGATATCGGAATCACAGATGTAACGATTGTTCCGGAACAGGAATACCCGAACGGCTATTTTACCACATGCAGCTACCCGAATCCGGAGATTTTTCGCAGCTCTGGAGCAGGGACTGAAGCTTGCCAAGGAGACAGGAGCAGATCTTATGCTTGCTACTGACCCGGATGCAGACCGTGTTGGTATTGCCATGAAATGCCCGGACGGTTCCTATGAGCTGGTAAGTGGTAATGAAGTGGGAGTTCTTCTTCTTGACTATATTGCAGCTGGCCGTATCGAGAAAGGCACAATGCCGAAGAACCCGGTTGCAGTGAAATCTATCGTTTCCACACCTCTTGCAGACGCAGTTGCAGAGCACTACGGTGTAGAGCTTAGAAGCGTACTTACCGGATTTAAGTGGATCGGCGACCAGATCGCACAGCTTGAGGTTGCTGGTGAAGTGGACCGTTTCATTTTCGGATTTGAAGAGAGCTATGGATACCTTGCAGGACCGTATGTACGTGATAAGGATGCCATTATCGGATCCATGCTGATCTGCGAGATGGCTGCATACTACAGAAGCATTGGAAGCTCCCTGAAGCAGAGACTTGAGGAGATTTACGCACAGTATGGCCGCTACCTGAACAAGGTTGACAGCTTTGAATTCCCGGGACTCAGCGGAATGGACACTATGGCAGGAATCATGCAGAAATTCCGTGACAACCCGCCGGCAGATATTGCAGGCTACAAGGTAGTGAAGGTTACCGATTATAAGAAGCCTGAGGAGACCGGTCTTCCGGCAGCAAATGTTCTCATTTACAAACTGGAGAATAACGAGACAGTAGTTGTTCGTCCATCCGGAACAGAGCCGAAGATTAAGATTTATTACACCACACTGGGTAAAGATCTTGCAGAGGCAGAAGCTGAGAAAGAGAAGCTGGCTAAGGCATTGGAGCCGATGATGGCTTAAGGCTTAAGCGAAGTATATAATCGTATAGTGAATGATCGCCCCTTGCGGAATGATTCCGCAGGGGGCTTTTTGCGCTGTTTGTAAATTTTTTTTCATTTGAAGTGAAAATCCCCATTAAGTCGTTGATTACAGTAAAGGGCAGACTATATTGTATAATGCTTGAAAAGAAAACGAGGTGACAATTTATGCTGACGCTGTTATTTATCATTTTAATGTTTGGTATATTTGGCAAAATGATCGGACTTGCCTTCCGCGCAACCTGGGGAATTACGAAAATCTTTTTTCGTCTGATATTCCTTCCCCTTGTCCTGATCGGATTAGTTCTGGGAGGTCTGATCTACATAGCACTTCCCCTTCTTGTGATAGTTGGGATTATCATGCTGGTATTGATGTAATATATTGATAGAATAAAAAATAGATGAAAATACAATCGAAAATATGTTCACTTTGCCGGATGACAAAAAGCGACAGATATGGTAGTATAGATACATCAACGAAAGAGAAATACGAAAAACCACTTAAGAAATCTGAGATACGAAAGAAAGCCATAAAGCACAAAAGAATCTAAAAATACAAAAGAACCTAAAAGTACAAAAGAACTTAGAAGTACGAAAGTTCTGTGTTTCACCAAAGATTTGTAAATTACTAAAGATTCATAAGCTGCTAAAGATCAACCAAAATACCTAAGATCAATAAGAAAACGAAAGATTTTCGAAACACATCCGATAAAATTATAACAAGACACATCAGAAAAATGGCTGGGAACTAGTTTCCCAGCCATAAATCATAACAATGTCGAATTAATCCCGTTTGAAGAATAATGTTACTGTTAACTGGTAATATTCCGCGAGGTGTTTTTATGAATAAAGTTCACAGAAAACCCGAGAATAATTTATCCTGTTCAGGCTAAATTGGAAATTTATAGCCCTTTGTAATAAAATAATGTATACTGAAAGAACATCATAAACAAAAGTTACAGAGAAAATAAAAGTATTAGGAAGTTATAAAATGAACAGGCAGCAGGCAATGAAGCTTCTTGGCATTACCCAGGAAGATGATGAAAGAGAAATTAAGCGAAAATATCATAAAATGATCAGCCGTTTTCATCCGGACTCATTGAATGAAGTAGGGGAAGCTCATATTCAGCGTGCACAGGAGATAAATGAAGCGTATCGGATACTGAGCCAGAGCGATAGCCGGGAAATGCAGAACGCATATGGAACGGAAGCTTATGGAACAGAGGCTCATGGCACAGACAATCATAAATCTGGGAAGAGGGAACAGCATCAGGAATGGTCTGGTGAATGGAACGAGGCTGCTTTTATACCAAGGAATATTTATCAGCACTATAGTATGAATCTTTCTGAAGAAGAACGAAAGGAAGCCCAGGGGAAACTGTATTATCAGGCTGCCTGTGGAAAATATATGTGGGATCCGGAGGAAGAGGATTTCGTGCTTTTTCTTACCAGTATTCGTCATGCAGCCGCAGCCCTCCTTGAGAGAACGGAGAATGCCGTAAACACAGAAGACTTATCCTCTGTACCAGATTTGAAAGAATACCGTTTCCGCATCCAGGCGAAGCTGTTTGAATATCTTTCTATGCAATATGTGAATCCATTGCTGGTTCTGGATTCTCTGATGAAACCAGAGCGCACAGACGGAAAAGGTCAGAGGATTTATCGGGTTAAAGCATTTCTGGCGGCAGAAGCCGCATCCCCGGAAGGCAGGCTTATAGCCAGTTTACGGTCTGGCGAATATCTGTTTCCAAAAGCTTTCCATGGGAATCAGATTCAGCTTATGAACAAAGACAAACAGGTATTGGGATATCTTCATATGGAAGATGACCGGCTGTATTTTTGCATTATTCCTCTTCTGAAGAAGCATGTGGCGCAAGTGAAATTTCTGGTGCAGGAAGAAGGTGTTGGAACAAATGAAAAAACTGAAAGAACTAGCAATACGACGAATAGTAGTAATTTCAGAAATAGCGGCAGAGGAATAAAGCGTGGAACCAATAAACTGAAAGTTAATATTGATTTCTATTTTCGGTTAGAGGATGCGAACTATACTTATAATAGTTCAGAGCTTAATTTGAAAATAGCAGAAATATTGAATGGATATGAGAAGTATTTGCGAAAATATAATCCAGAACAGGATCAGTTTTGTGATCTGTTTGCCCGCCTGTCCCGCTCGAATTTCCGCAGTCGTTTTCATCTGAAGGATAAGGATATACAGTATATCCGGGAGAAAGGAATGGATACCATCCGCAGTCATGCCTCAGATTTTGTGAGAACACGTCTGGCTCCAGCTCAGATTCTCAATGATGGCAAACAGACTCCCATGCGCGGGCACCCTGTATTCCTGGCCCAGCATGCTACTGGATGCTGCTGTCGGGGATGCTTGTATAAGTGGCATAGAATTCCAGCAGGAGTGCAGCTCACAGAAGAGCAGCAGGAATACATAGTAGATGTGTTGATGGCGTGGATTGAGAGAGAATATAACAGAAATGTATAGGGCTATGAAGTTGGTTTTATATATGCAATCGGTAATATTAAGGTATATGAAATATATAGTTTAACTGGAATTTTGAGAAGATAAGAATGGGGAACGGTTTATGAGAATATTTCACTTATCAGATTTACACATTGGCTTGAAATTAATCAATCGTGATCTCAGAGAAGATCAGGAATATATACTGGATCAAATAATTCAGAAGGCCGCGGAGAGAGTACCGGATGCGATCGTGATCGCAGGGGACATCTATGACAAAGCAGTTCCGTCTGCAGAAGCAGTGGAGGTGTTTGATTATTTTATCGGAAAGCTGCGAAATGCAGTTCCGGATTCTGTAATTATGATGATCAGTGGAAACCACGACAGCGCGCCCCGCGTGAACTGCTTTCGGAGTGTACTTGACCGCCAGAAAATATATATGATCGGAATGCCGCCTCAGACAGAAGAAGATCATATTGAGAAAGTGGTACTCCAGGATGAATATGGTCCGGTGAATTATTATTTACTTCCATTTGTGAAGCCTTCCATGGTGAAGCTGATCACTGGTACAGATGAGAATGGAAATAATCTTTCTTACAATGACACGATCCACAGACTGATAGAACGTGAACAGGTTAACATAAACCAGAGGAATATTCTGGTCAGCCATCAGTTTTATTTGCCGGTAGGGGAGAATGCAGAAGAGGTAGAGCGAATGGATTCAGAGATTCGTACTGTTGGAAATATTGATCAGGTATCTGCTGATATTCTGCAGAAATTTGACTATGCGGCGTTGGGACATATTCACAAACCAATGAAAGTTGGCAGCGAGTTTTACCGCTATTGTGGAACCCCTCTGGCATGTTCTGTAAGTGAAGTAGGTCAGAATAAAGGAATTATAATGGTTGACATAAAGCGAAAGGGCGAAATCACTACAGAAGTAATTCCACTGGAACCGCTGCGCCAGATAAAAGTGATCAAGGGAGATTTAGAGAGTGTTCTGGCACAGAGCTGTAAAGATTATGTGACAGTAATTCTTACAGATAAGGTGGATCTGGACGTAATTGATATGCAGGATCGTCTGCGTCTGGCTTTTCCAGGGCTTTTAGAGATACGCCGTGAGACTGTGCGGCAGGCTGATTATACCAGACATGCAGTCAGTGAGCGTGAATTGAATCCATTCGAACTTTGCTGTCAGTTCCTCGGAAATGCAGATGCGGAAGAGCAGGAAATTCTTCAGGAGATTATCAATACAGTACAGGAGGTGACGAAATGAGACCTGTGAAACTTACCATACAGGCGTTTGGCTCCTATGGAAAATTGACACAGATCGATTTTCAGGAGCCGAATCAGAATCTGTTTCTTGTGACCGGAGATACCGGAGCAGGAAAAACAACTATATTTGATGCCATTGTATTTGCTCTTTACGGTGAAGCCAGCTCCAGTGTAAATAAGAAAGAGGGTGTTGTACTGCAAAGTCAGTATGTAGAGTTGAACGTTGAACCATTTGTAGAACTTGTTTTTTACCGAAGGGGACAGGAGAGAATAGCCTGCTGTATACTTGTCGGCCGTGTTCCAAGACATCTGAAGCTTCTGACCAGAGGGGCGGGGAAAAATTACAGGAAGTCGTGAAGTACCGGGGTCTGTCAGCCTGATCATGCCAGATGGTACCGAATATCCACAGAAGGAAGCAGACAGTAAGCTGGGGGAGATCCTCGGTCTTACCAAAAGCCAGTTTATGCAGGTTGCCATGATCGCTCAGGGAGAATTTATGGAGCTTCTTCGTGCAAAATCTGATGATAAGAAAGTAATCTTCCGGAAACTGTTTAACACTGAATTATACCAGAATATTGTGGATGAGCTGATGAATCGCAAGCGTTCCCTGGAAAAGAGATTGCTCAGATCAAAACTGCCTGTCAGACTGAAGCTGCCCATGTGGTAATTCCTCAGGAATATGACCAGTGGCAGGAAATAGAAGGGCTAAAAAAGCAGGTTTTGAATGGGGAAATTGTAGTGATGGATTGCTTCCTGGAGCATCTGGGAGAGCTATGCAGAACACTGGAGAAAAGTGTGAATTTTACCTCGGAAGAATTACAATCCGCATCAAAACTCCGCGACGAAAAAAGGGATATCTACAACAGTTCCATTCAGCTGATGAATTTATATGCGCAGCTGGAAACCGCTGAGGTTCAGCTTTCTGAATGTGGGAAAACGGAAGCACAAATAGGGGAAAAGACCATCCTGTCAGAGAAAATTAAGAAAGCATACGAAATAAAAGGCGAATACGCACGCTGTCAGGATGCCTTGCGTAATATGCAGACCTGTGAGAGTGCCTTAAAGGAGCAGCAGGAACGCGCTCCTTTATTAAAAGAACAGTCACAATCTGCCATTCAGACAGCGAGGACAGTGAAAGAAACGGCAGAGAAGGAACTTAAGGCATACACCACTATTTATGAGCGCGTGAATAAAGAAGTGAAGCTCCTTAAGCAGATCAAGGAAGCAGAAAACAACGTAAAAACCAGTCTGCAAAATCTGACCGCAGCGCAGGCCGCAGACCGCAAAGCCAGAGAAGATCTGGAAAAAATGGAGAAGCAGGAAGCAGATTGGAGGGTTCAGTCAGAGAAGCTGACCGACACTAATGAGAAAATTGCTGTCTGGAAAGGGAAAAATCAGGAACTGGAAGTACTTGGCGTTGAAGTACGAGAAACGGAAGACCTTCTTAAAGGTGTAGAAACGCAGAAAAAACCTGGCGAAGAAAGCACGAGAGACATACCAGAAGATCAGAACCAGATATGACGCGAAGAGTCAGGAATATGAGTCTATGCGGAGGATTTTTCTGGATGAGCAGGCTGGCTTTCTGGCACGAGAGCTTCAGCCGGGGAAACCATGTCCTGTATGCGGCGCAATAGAACATCCGAATCCATGCATAGCTTCTACCCTTCATAGAGATCTCACACGTGAGCAATTGGAACTGGCAGAAAAAGAAGTTTCTGAGCTTCGAAACAGGCAGGAACAGTCTGCCGGTGAAGCAAGGTCAGCTGTGGATATAGTTGCAGAAAAAGAACGACTTTTGGAAGAGACAGGAAGGAAGCTGTGCACACGTATTTTAAATGATCATGAGCAGTTCCCGGAAGCTGGAATGCTGGAAGTATTTTATTCTTTGGGAGACAATATAAAAAAATTCCAGGAGAGCAGAAATTCAGAAGCCCCTGGTGCAGCTCAGGGGCAGATGGCGGATAAAAAGTGTAATTGGAATGCCTTGCTGAAGCAGATACAGACACTTCTTGGAACCTGGAAAACTTTATTACAGGAAGAGGGTACAAGACTTAATACAGCCCAGAAAACATTGCGTAATCTTCAGGATGCTCTTGGGCAGGTAGAAGAGCAGAAGAAATCAGGAAAAAGCTGCCGTAGAGGAATGCGGACAAAAGCTGACTGCGGCAGCAGCGTCAGCCAAGAGCGCAGAAGCTCTTCTGAAGCAGTTGAATGATTCCCGGGAATATCCATCAGAAGAGGCGGCTATGACAGAGTTTAACCAGGCAAAGGGAAAATGGAAAGCTGCAGAAGCTGCTTCCAAGGAAGCAGAAAAGAAAGCAAAAAGTGTCTTCTGAAGAGTTGGTTAATTGTACCAGCTTGATTAAACGATTTGAAGGGGAACTTCCAGATTATCAGAAGCTTTACCGGGAGCGCCAGGCCTTTTATCAGACTCTGATGAATGAGAAAAAATATGACAGAGGCAGAATGGGCGGACATAGCCGAGAACTATACCCGTGAAACAGCGGAACTTTTGCAAAAAGAAGCAGACAGCTGGCAGCGGAAAAAAAACTAGCCGCACAGACTACCGCAGAAACAGCCAGAAAAGCCATAGATGGCAGGAGCAAGCCGGATATGGAAGCTGCCAAGTCCCAGATGGAGGAAGCT
>ENA-OPYU01000404-OPYU01000404.1-human-gut-metagenome-genome-assembly--contig:-NODE-404-length-17542-cov-3.338846_pt1 | contig 17542 bp, 21 predicted proteins | sample MGYA00242637_ERZ504482 | MGnify/ENA primary metagenome ERZ504482 (study PRJEB26092, sample SAMD00036237) | human gut metagenome | host: Homo sapiens | study: EMG produced TPA metagenomics assembly of...
TTATACTTTATCATGTGGTAGTATACTACTTGTGTCAGAGATGACGCGGGTGTAGTTCAATGGTAGAACACCAGCCTTCCAAGCTGGATACGTGGGTTCGATTCCCATCACCCGCTCTAGTTTTTTTTATCGTAACAGTTCAGCCGGTTTCAGCCGTTGTGGTTGGACTGCTTTTTTTGTAACGGCGAAGAGCCGAATCCCGGACTTGCCTGGGAACTTGACGGCTGCTTGCGATTCCGGAACGCATCTTTTATCGCTTCCGGTGATTATCCGAAAGAAGATGTGAAAAGCCTGTGCTATACAGGCTTTTCTGTGCTATACTGTAGTTTACAATAGAAAAACGGGAGGCGGATCATGCGGGGTGATGTTACTGACAGCGGTATTATGCGTGTGCTTTCAAAGATTTGCGATATCGTGTGTCTGAATGTTTTGTGGCTTGTTTGCTCACTGCCGATCATTACGATCGGAGCATCGACAACAGCGTTGTATACAGTAATGCTGAAACTTGTAAAAAATGAAGAAGGTTATATATTTAAAGGGTTTCTTCATGCATTTAAGTTGAATTTTAAGCAAAGTACAATCATATGGCTTATATTGCTTTTGTGCGGAGGCGTTTGTTTTGTTGATTACAGAATATCGGAAATGATGCCGAGGACACTGGGAATGGTGTTTAAAAGTGTTTTTTTCACTGCTTGCATTTTTTTAGATTTCAGTAACGATTTATTCATTTGCGCTGACTGCAAGATATGAAAATACGATAGGGGCTACGCTGAAAAATGCGCTCCTTTTAACGGTGGCAAAATTACCTTATACAATTTTGATGACAGCGCTGACAGTCGGAGCGGTTGTTTTGTCGTGGTGGAATACGGGAATCCTTATGCTTACGATCCCGGTCTGGATCTTGGCGGGAACAGGTATTCTTGCTTTTATTAATTCCTGTATATTAAGAAGAGTGTTCCGTGTATTTGATGAAAAGGCGGAAGGCGGCGACGAAGAAAGAACCGATATGGAAGAATAAGATGGAAAAATAATCTGCACAGGCAGGAAAACGAGAGGAGCAGAAGATGAATTTTTTTGAGAAGAACGCATTGTAAAAGACGGGGTTGTGAAAGAAGGAAACGTATTGAAAGTAGACAGCTTCCTGAATCATCAGATGGACATTAAGCTGTTGGATCAGATGGGGGCTGAATTTAAGAGACGTTTTGCGAAAAAGCCGATTAATAAAATTTTAACGATCGAAGCGTCGGGGATCGGTATTGCCTGCGTGGCGGCACAGCATTTTGATGTGCCGGTTGTGTTTGCAAAGAAATCGCAGAGTATCAATCTTGACGGAGAAATGTATGTAGCGGAAGTGGAGTCATTTACACACAAATGCAGGAAATCATGTGATCGTATCTCCAAAAATTCCTGACGCCGGAAGATCATGTTCTTATTATCGACGATTTTCTTGCGAACGGATGCGCTCTTCAGGGATTGATCCAGATCGTTCAGTCCGCAGGCGCGACAGTAGAAGGATCGGATCGCGATTGAAAAGCTTTCAGTCGGGAGGAAGGATCATCCGCAACCTCGGTTTTCAGCTTGAGTCTCTGGCAATCGTTGACGGAATGGATGCTGCGGCGGGAACGGTGACGTTTCGCAGCCAGGAAGAGGCAAAAAGAGGCGGAGCAGCCCGCAGAAAAATGTGAACAGTGCAGGAGTGCGACTCTTGATTAAGAAAAAACCGGTCTCTGTGAAGGGGCTGGTTTTTGACATGGACGGACTTCTTCTTGACTCGGAAAAAGTTGTAAAACGGTCTTGGGATTATGCGGGAAAAGAACTTGGATATGAAAACTTCGGAGATCACATCTATAATACAGTCGGATTTAACTTGAAGAGGCGGACAGAATATTTCAAGACGAACGTTGATTTGGATTTTCCGATGGATCGATTTGCGCAAATGACACGGGAATATTATTATAAGATTGCGGATAAAGAAGGAATAGCGGTGAAAAAAGGCGCTCCGGAATTGCTGAATGCCGCAAAAAGTCATGGATGTATGATCGGACTTGCAACGTCTTCGCGGCAGATACACGCAGAGCAGTCTTTGAAAAGAGCGGGATTGTACGATTATTTTGACGGCAAAGTGTTCGGGGATACAGTGAAGGAAGGAAAGCCTTCGCCGGAGATTTATCTGAAAGCGTGTAAAAGTATCGGGATTGAGCCGGAAGATGCGGTCGCTTTGGAAGACGCGCCTTCAGGAGCAATATCGGCACATGCGGCAGGTATGCGCGTGATCGTTGTTCCCGATCTTGTGCAGCCTCCGGAAGAAGTAAAACAATTCCTATGGAAACAAGCGGAAGATCTTGAGCGGGTGATAGAGATGATATGGGGATGATTCGTTATATTGCACATAAGCCGGAGAAAAGTTTCTTGAAAAATTATGAAAACAAAAGAAATGTTTAAATAATGTACAAAAAAGTAAAATGATGTGTCGATCATCTTTTAAGTGAACTGAATTTGTGATAAAATTGCATAATCATGTAAAGTGTTTTACAGGCAGACGGAAAAAGATGGAAGAAGTTTATGGAGGCGGAAAATGAAAAAGGAAGTACGAGGCGGGGTCAGTCTTGTTCTTGCATCGGCAATGCTTGTGGCATCGCCGATGGCGGCAGGAATGACGGAAACAGTTCAGGCAGAGGAACTTACAGTAGATAGTAAAGTTGCTCAGATTCAAGGAGAGAGCATCATTCCGAGAGCGGATCAAGTTCCCGGAAACGAGGAGTTGTTTGCTCAGTATGTAGAACAGACATTTTACGGTGAAGAGAGCGAAAGCTATCGTACGCCTGCAGTTTACGGCAATATCGGGCAGAATGTTTTAACCGGAGCGGACAAATATGTATATAATGAACTGAAAAAAAGTAGCCGCTAATATCGCGGACGGAAAAGCGGCGGACGGAAGCGAACCGTCAGGACAGTATGTATCTACGAAATTTACGCTTTCCGTTGCGGGGACAGGGGATTACATATGAAGGCGGCGCATTTAAAGGATTTAGTTTAAGTAAAGTGATTGCGGCGCTTCTTGCGGACTGTCCGTATGATTTGTACTGGTATAATAAAACGGCGTCCACATGGTTTAACGGCAGAATTTCGGGACGGGAAGTTGTGGAGATTGATATAAATTTCCCGGCTGCGGATGCTTATGCGGGACCGGAAATCGAACAGCAATACAAGACGAAGTGTACGGTTGACAGCAAGAAGACAGGGGCAGCCAGTTCGGCGGCGGAGAATGCGCGAAAAATCATAGAGAAGCATAAAGCCGAAAAAGATTATGAGAAGATGGAATCTTATAAAGAAGAAATCTGTGATCTGACATCGTATAATTATGATGCTGTGAAACCGGGTGTCGCTTACGGAGATCCGTGGCAGATGATCTATGTATTTGACGGAGATGAAAGTACGAATGTTGTATGCGAGGGATATGCAAAAGCATTTCAGTATTTATGCGATATGAGCGATTTTCTTGATCCGGGATATAATTGCTGCAGCGTAACCGGCATGATGAGAGGCGGTACGGGAGAAGGACCGCATATGTGGAATATCGTGACGATCGGAGACGGAAATTATCTTGTGGATGTGACGAACAGCGATGACGGGACAGCGGGAGAGCGCGGCGGACTGTTCATGGCATGGGATAAGAACAACGGAAGCGTTGAAAACGGTTATGTATTTAATACTGTTTATTATGATGATGCTATTACTTTTGCCTATGACGGACGGACGAAAGATTTGTATGGAACAGGAGATAACTCTGTTTTGAAGATCGCTTCAGCAGAGTATGAAGAGCCGAAGGGGACAGCTCCGGTTATTGAGGGAGTGGAAAACGGTGGAAATTATTACGCTACACAAAAGATAACGGTAAGAGACGCTGACAACGATCTTGCATCTGTGACTGTAAACGGGAAACAAGAAGCAGGAACGGAAATTTCTCTTTCCGCAGATAATCAAAATAATCGGAAGAAAGAGTACACGATCATAGCAGAGGATCGCAGAGGAAACAGTACAAGCTGCAAAATAACGATCAATCCTTGTTCCGACCTTCAGAAAAGGATCTCGCATCTGTCTGTGGACACAGTAAAGGTTACAGACAGAGCGTTAGTGCAAAACACATTGAAAGACGCGGTAACAGCAGTTGAAAATGCAGCGGAAGAAGAGAAGACAATTCTTGCAGAAGTAAAAACAAAGTGTGAAACACTTCTTGCAAAAATCGATGAGATGACTCAGCCGCAGGACTATATCAGAGGCGATGTGGATGCCAACAGTAAAGTCGATGTCGGAGACGTCCGCACTGCGTTGAGATATATCTGTAAAAAGACCAATTTGACGGAAACACAGATGAAAGCCGGAGATGTGACAGGAGACGAAAAAGTAACGATCGAAGACTTAAGAAAGATCTTAAGATATGTATGCAAGAAAATAACAGAGTTATAAAATAAGAAAGCAACGATATAAATAAAAAGTGTTCAATATTCAAAAACCGGGAAAGTCAGATCGACTGTCCCGGTTTCTCTTTAATTCCAAAAATCTGTTTTGTCTTTTAACTGGATATCGGCAGCTTTAAAGACTGGATCTTTTCCGGTTTTTTCTGCTTTGTATAGTCGTTCATAGCCTGAATTGCCGGTTTGCATAAGATGAGGATGACAGGAAGGTTGATTAAAGCCATCAATCCCATCAGTACGTCCGCTGTGTTCCATACGATGCTGAATTCCATTGTCGCGCCTGCAAGTACGATGGCGGCGGCGATAATACGAAATGTATTGATCACTGCTTTCGGCGGTTTTCTGCCGCAGAGGAATTTCAGCCCCATTTCCGCATAGTAGAAGTTTCCGATCAGCGTTGTAAAGGCAAACAGGCAAAGTGCGATCGTAATAAAGATCGTACCGAAACCGCCAAGCGAGCTGGAAGCCGCTGCCTGAACCCACGGCATTCCTGCCAAATTTAGAAGTCGGCTCTACGCCGGAACAAAGAAGCATGAACGCTGTTGCGGAGCAGATCAGGATAGTGTCGATGAATACAGAAAGCATCTGCACAAGTCCTTGTTTTACCGGATGGGAAACTGCCGCGCTTGCCGCTGCATTCGGAGCAGAACCGACACCGGCTTCGTTGGAGAACAGTCCTCTTTTGATACCGTGCATAACGCAGGATCCGGCAAACCCTCCGAAGATGGCCTGTACGTCAAATGCATTATTGAAAATGCTTGTGAACATTACAGGAACAAGCTGATAATGTTTCAGGATGATGAATAAAGAAACTGCAAGGTAAAAGATACCCATAACCGGAACAAGCACTTCCGTAATCTGTGAGATCTTTTTACTTCCTCCGAATACAGCCAAAGCAAATACAACCGCAAGGATCGCTCCGACAATGAGCGGAGTCCATTCCGGATTGAAGAAAGAATAGACACGGAAGGAATCCGCAATATTAAATGAAGCTACAAGGTTGAATCCGCCCATATAAGTCAGGATCAAAACAACTGCGAAAAGGACGCCGATCCAACGCTTCTTCAAAGCGGCCTGAATATAATATGCAGGTCCTCCGTAAGAACTTCCGTCCTTTGCTTTGTGTTTGTAAATTTGAGCAAGCGTACTTTCGATAAATGCAGATGCGCTTCCGAGAATAGCCGTAAGCCACATCCAGAACACTGCGCCTGATCCGCCAAGACAGATCGCTGTTGAGATTCCGGCGATGTTTCCTGTTCCGACTCTGGAAGCGGTTGATACCATAAGAGCCTGAAAGGAAGAAAGTCCGTTCTTATCGCTGCCCGGCTGTGCGACAACGCGGAGAGATTCGATAAACATACGGATCTGTACGAATTTTGTTTTGATCGTAAAGAAGATTCCCGCTCCGAGAAGCAGTATGATCAAAATGTGGCTGTAGAGCAGCTCGCTCAGCGAGTTGATCATGTTTGTAATAAAATCTGTGAACAATAGTTTTCCCTCTCTTTCCTAAAGTCATGTTTGCTGTGTCAATATCGCTTATATGATTGACGATCGCGTACTGCGAATGCAGACAGTTTAGATACATTTCGGTGTGAGAACGACAAAGCGGGACTGATGTCACCGAAAATGCATACATACCGGTTAATTATATAGTAAAAACGTTTGTTTTGCAACAAAACGCTTCTTGTGTTATTCTATAAAGGTGTCAAAAGGTCGATTTTCAAAAGGAAAATAAAATCGGGAGGGCTGAGTATGAAATTAAGCAAATTATTAGAACGGTTAGAATATGAGGTTGTTCAAGGCAGTGTCGAAACAGAAGTGACAACGCTTGCCAATGACTCGAGAAAAGTAGAAAGCGGATCTGTTTTTGTCTGTATCAGCGGAGCGGTTTTTGACGGGCATCAATATGTTTCGGATGTGGCAAAAAAAGGCGCGGCGGCGATTATAGCAGAACGGGATATCGAGGCGCCGAAAGGGGTGACGGTGATCAAAGCGGAAAATACGAGATATGCGCTGGCGCTGATGTCTGCGGCGTATTTCGGATATCCGGCAGAGAAGCTGAAAGTGATCGGAATTACCGGAACGAAAGGAAAGACGACGACAACATATCTGATCCGGTCTATCTTAGAAGGTGTCGGACATAAAGTAGGACTTATCGGTACGATCGAAGCGATCATCGGAGATCGGAAGATCCCTGCGGCAAATACGACGCCGGAATCGTTTACGATCCAGCAGTACTTTGCACAGATGGTTGAAGAAGGCTGCGACAGTGTTGTTATGGAAGTTTCCTCTCAGGGACTTATGCTTCACAGAACGGCGGGAATTCCGTTTGAGATCGGTATTTTTACGAATCTCGGAAAAGATCATATCGGTCCGAATGAACATAAAGACTTTGAAGATTATAAACGGTGCAAAGCAATGCTGTTTCAACAGTGCAAACTTGGCATTGCCAATATAGACGATCCTTATTATGAAGATATTTTCCGCGGCGCGACATGTAAAGTGGAAATCTTCGGTTTTCTCCGAAAGCGGATCTGAGAGCGGAGAATGTAAATCTCGTATCGAAGCCGGGATATTTAGGCGTTTCGTATCATGTGGCGGGGAAGGCTGATTTTCGATGTGGAGATCGATATCCCCGGAAAATTCAGCGTGTATAATTCGCTGACTGCGATCGCGGTGTGCCGTCATTTCGGTGTTCCGTCTGAGAAAATAACAGAAGCGCATAAACAGCGCATGTCAAAGGGCGTATTGAGATGATAAAAGTATCGGATGATTTTACGCTGATGATCGATTATGCACATAATGCGATGAGTCTGGAGAGCCTGCTGACAACACTGAAAGAATATGAACCGAAACGTCTTGTATGTGTGTTCGGATGTGGCGGAAACCGTTCAAAAGACAGAAGATATGAGATGGGCGAAGTGTCGGGACGTCTGGCGGATCTTACGATCATTACTTCGGATAATCCGCGTTTTTGAAGAACCACAGGAGATTATCAATGATATCAAAGTCGGAATCGCAAAGACTGACGGGGCATATGTGGAGATCTGCGACAGAAAAGAAGCGATCAAATATGCCATCGAACATGGTCAGTCGGGAGATGTGATCGTATTGGCCGGAAAAGGTCATGAAGATTATCAGGAGATCAAAGGAGTCAAATACCCGATGGATGAAAGAACGCTGATCGCAGAGGTACTTGAGGAAATCAGGGAAAATTAGGAAAGACAAGGGGACAGAGATTGTTTGCGGATGTAATCATAGATATTCAACATGAAAAACTGGATAAGATCTTTCAATACCGGATCCCCGAGCGGCTGGAACATGAAGTGGAAGCGGGGATGGCGGTGGTCGTACCTTTCGGAAAAGGAAACCGTAAGACAAAAGGATATGTAACCGCATTGTCAAAGACATGTGATTATGATATTTCAAAAGTGAAAGAGATCGCTGATATATCGCGAAGCGGCGTGGAAATCGAGACGAAGCTGATCGCGCTGGCGGCATGGATGAAGTCGAATTATGGCGGAACGATGCTGCAGTCTTTGAAAACGGTTCTTCCTATCAAAGAAAAGAAAATATAAAGGTAAAAAAGCGGCTCAGACTGCTGATCGACCGGGAGACGGGGGAAAAACAGCTTCATTATTATCTGGAAAAGAATCAGAAAGCGAGGGCGCGTCTGATGGCGGCGCTTCTTGACGATCCGCTTTTAGATTATGAACTTGTCAGAAAGAAGCTTAATATTACTGCCACGGTGATACGCGCGTTGGAAGAACAGCATGTTCTCGCCGTAGAATCAGAGCAGGTGTATCGTAATCCGGTTCATGCGGAAAATATTCAAAAGAAGGAGATTATTTATACGCAGGAGCAGAAACGTGCGATTATGCGTTTCTGTAAGGATTATGAAAACGGAATCCGAAAAACATATTTGCTCCATGGAGTTACGGGCAGCGGAAAAACAGAAGTTTATATGGAAATGATACAGTCTGTTGTAGATAAGGGGAAGCAGGCAATCGTTCTGATTCCCGAGATCGCGTTAACTTACCAGACTGTGATGAGATTTTACAGAAGATTTAAAGACCGGGTATCTGTTATGAATTCCCGGCTGTCCGCAGGAGAACGATACGATCAGATGATGAGGGCGAAAGCCGGGGAAGTGGATGTGATGATCGGACCGAGATCGGCGCTTTTTTACTCCTTTTCCGAATCTGGGACTGATCGTGATCGATGAAGAACATGAGCCGACTTATAAAAGTGAACAGACGCCGAGGTATCACGCGCGGGAAACGGCGCTAAGAAGAGCGCAGACAGAAGGCGCGAGCGTTGTTCTGGGAAGCGCGACTCCGTCGATGGAAGCCATGTATCGGGCAAAAAACGGCGAGTATGTTCTGATGGAAATGAAGAACCGTTCTAAAATGCAGGATCCGGCAGAGGTTTATACGGTGGATATGCGGAAAGAATTGAAGAACGGAAATCGTTCGATACTCAGCGAACAACTGCAAAGACTGATGAAAGAGCGGCTTGAAAAGAAAGAACAGACGATGCTTTTTTTGAACCGGAGAGGGTATTCCGGGTTTGTTTCGTGCCGGGAATGCGGGCATGTTATAAAGTGTCCGCATTGCGATGTGTCGCTTTCGGTCCATCGGGACGGAAAGATGAGATGTCATTACTGCGGATACGAACAGACGCGTGTGAAAATATGTCCTGAATGCGGCTCGGACCATATCGGAGAATTCAGGGCGGGAACACAGCAGATCGAAGAGATTGTGAAGACGGTATTTCCGCAGGCAAGAGTGCTGCGGATGGATATGGATACGACACGACAGAAAGATTCCCATGAGAAAATACTGTCTGCATTTGCAAATGAAGAGGCGGACGTACTTGTCGGTACGCAGATGATCGTAAAAGGTCATGATTTCCCAAATGTAACATTAGTCGGGATTCTGGCTGCGGATATGTCGTTGTATACAGATGATTACAGATCGGGCGAGAGAACGTTCCAGCTTTTGACTCAGGCGGTCGGAAGAGCGGGGCGCGGAGATAAAAAAGGAGAAGCGGTGATTCAGACATACAGTCCCGATCATTATGCGATCGCAACGTCTGCGGCGCAGGATTATGAGGCGTTCTATGAGGAAGAGATCCGATACAGAACGATGATGGGGTATCCCCCGGCAGAAAATCTTCTGGCAGTGTTTATATCAAGCGCCGATGAGGCGTTATTGGAAACAGGCTGCCGTTATTTGAAAGAATATATGATAAAAGCGAAGAAGGATATCGAAGCGTCCGTGATCGGCCCGGCAAGTCCGGGGATCGAAAAGATCAACGATGTTTATCGGAAAGTGATCTATGTAAAAACCGCGGACTATCATGATCTTGTCGTGCTGAAAGACCGGACGGAAAAAATATATTGAGATTAATTCGGGATTTGATAAAATGAGAATACAATTTGATTTTAATCCGATGTAGCGGATAGAAAGAAGGAGAAAAATGGCAATCAGAGTAATTAGAGAAATAGGAGACGATATATTAGGAAAAACAGTGTAAAGCAGTGCCGAAGATGACGCTTCGCACGAAAATACTGATCGGAGATATGCTTGAGACAATGTATGAAAGCAACGGTGTCGGTCTTGCGGCTCCGCAGGTCGGCGTTTTGAAAAGAATCGTAGTGATCGATGTAGGGGAAGGTCCGATTGTTTTGATCAATCCGCAGATCATCGAATCTTCAGGCGAACAGACAGGAGAAGAAGGATGTCTAAGCGTACCGGGAAAATTCGGAATCGTTACAAGACCGGACCGTGTAAAAGTGCGGGCGTTTGATGAAAATATGAACGAGTTCGAAATGGAAGGCGAAGGCTTGCTTGCAAGGGCGTTTTGCCATGAACTTGATCATTTGGACGGAAAACTGTATGTTGAACTGGCAGAAGACGGACTTCATGAAGTGTCTTATGATGAAGAAGATCAAGACGATGCGCAAGGAGGGGAAGAATGAGAATCATATTTATGGGAACACCCGATTTTTCGGTCGGAACACTGGAAGCGCTTGTGGAAGCGGGGCATGATGTGTGTCTCGCCGTCACACAGCCTGATAAGCCAAAAGGCAGAGGAAAAGAAATGCAGTTTACGCCTGTAAAGGAAGCGGCGGTTAAGCATGGGATTTTGGTGTATCAGCCGAAAAGAGTGCGCGATCCTGAGTGTGTGGAAGAATTGAGAAAATACAATGCCGACGTGATGGTCGTTGTTGCTTTCGGTCAGATCCTTCCGAAGGAGATTCTTGAGATGACGCCTTACGGATGTATTAATGTCCATGCATCTCTTCTTCCGAAATATCGTGGGGCTGCACCGATCCAGTGGGCGATCATAGAAGGAGAGAGCGTGACGGGCGTTACAACGATGCAGATGGATGAAGGACTTGATACAGGAGATATGATTTTAAAGACCGAGATCCCGATCGCAGAAGACGAGACAGGAGAGTCGCTTCATGACAAACTGGCAGAAGCAGGCGCCGCTCTCTGCGTAAAAACATTGCATGCAATAGAAAATAAAACAGCAGTGTTTGAAAAGCAGCCGGAAAGCCCGACTGCTTATGCGAAAATGCTCACGAAAGATCTTGGCAATATCGACTGGGCGAAATCGGCAGTGCAGATCGAGCGTCTCGTGCGTGGATTGAATTCATGGCCAAGCGCATATACACACCGGGACGGAAAAGTGATGAAGATATGGAAAGCGTTGGCAAAGCCACAGGAAGAATGTGCAGAGCAAACCGAACTGGGAAGCGAGGAACATACAGCGCAGAAAACCGGGAAGAACGCCATGCCGGGAACGGTAGTGTCCGTAGCAAAAGATTCGTTTTGCATACAGACGGGAGACGGCGTGCTTCGTATTTTAGAAGTACAGATGCCCGGCAAGAAACGAATGGATACAGGCTCGTTTCTGCGCGGATATAAAGTGGAAGAAGGAATGGTGTTTGGGAGAGAATAATGGCAAAGGCGATCAATGAAAGAGAAATCGTAGCCGCAATCCTTATGGAAGTAACGGAAAACGGCAGATACAGTCATATTGTATTAAGAGAAGTTTTGACAAAATATCAATATCTTGAGAAAAGGGAAAGAGCATTTATCACCCGCGTTACGGAAGGAACGCTGGAACATATGACAGAGATCGATTATATTCTGGATTGTTTCTCCAAAGTAAAAGTAAAAAGATGAAGCCGTTAATTCGGGCAATTTTAAGAAGCGCGGTCTATCAGATAAAATATATGGATAGTATTCCCGATCATGCAGTTTGCAGTGAATCGGTAAAACTGGCAGTGAAGAAAGGGTTTTTCCGGTCTGAGAGGCTATGTCAACGGCGTGCTGAGAAGTGTTGTCAAAGGAATCGATGAGGTGGAGTATCCGTCAGATCCGATCAAACGGCTTTCGGTACGATATTCCTGTCCGGAATGGATCATCCGATTATGGAAAGAAACGTATGATCTTTCTTTGATCGAAACGATGCTGAAAGATTTCCAGACAGAAAAGCCGACAACGATCAGATGCTGCAGAAGCCGGATTACGACGGAGCAGCTGAAAAAGCGGCTTGAGGAAGAACATGTTTTAGTGGAAAATCATCCGTATTTAAAGGATGCGCTTCTCATTTCAAAATATGATTATTTAGAGTCTCTGGAAACATTTCGGGAAGGTCTGTTCGTCGTGCAGGATATCAGTTCGATGCTTGTAGGAGAACTGGCGCATGTGCAGGCGGGAGCGCAGGTGATCGATCTGTGTGCGGCGCCGGGCGGAAAGGCGCTTGATGTGGCGGAACGCATTTTGATGGAAGGTCAAGCCGGATGTTCCGGTCATGTGGAAGCCCGTGATCTGACAGAATATAAAGTGTCTTTGATCGAGGAAAATATAGAACGTATGGGACTTTGCAATGTAACTGCGGTTTGTCAGGATGCGTCTGTGTATGATGAAAAATCAGCGGGTAAAGCGGATATTGTGATCGCCGATCTGCCTTGTTCCGGTCTGGGAGTGCTTGGGAAGAAAACAGATCTGAAATATAAAGCGTCGCCGGAAGGAATCGTAAGTCTCGTAAAGCTTCAGCGAAAAATCCTTTCCTGCGCGGCTTCTTATGTGAAGCCGGGAGGAGAACTTCTGTACAGTACGTGTACTGTGAACCCGAAAGAAAATATCGAAAACGTACATTGGTTTTTGAAAGAATTTCCTGAATTTTACGCAGACGATATAAGGGAAGATCTTTGCCTTGAATTGAGGGAAAGCGTGACAGAGAACGGCTGTATCCAGCTTCTTCCGGGAGTTCATAAAAGCGACGGATTTTTTATTGCGCGATTGCGGAAAAAAGAAGTCTGAAAATGCCGGAACGCCGAAAAAGGATGAAATGGCAGGACGCGCAAAAGGGTGAAATGGCAGGATACGAAAAATGAAAAAGGAAAGTATGAGAATGAAGAAAGATATTCGGGCATATGAATATGAAGAATTACAAAAAGAGCTGGAACGTCTCGGAGAAAAAGCCGTTTCGGGCAAAACAGATATATGAATGGCTGCATGTGAAGCTTGCAGATCGTTTCGACGAGATGACGAACCTGTCTGTGAAACTTCGGGAAAAGCTTGCGGAAGAATATGATATCTTTCCGGTACAGATGGCAGAGCGGCAGCAGTCGAAACTGGACGGAACGAACAAGTTTTTGTTCCGTCTGTATGACGGAAACATGGTGGAAAGCGTTCTTATGCGGTATAAGCACGGTAATTCGGTATGTATTTCCTCGCAGGCGGGATGCCGCATGGGATGTGTATTCTGCGCTTCGACGATCGGGGGATTAAAACGGAATCTGTCTGCATCCGAAATGCTCGGTCAGATCTACCAGATCCAGAAAATTATCGGAGAGAGGGTTTCCAACGTCGTTATCATGGGAACAGGAGAGCCGCTTGATAATTATAATAATTTTCTGAAATTCATTCACATACTGACAGATGAACACGGACTGAATATCAGTCAGCGGAACGTGACTGTTTCTACATGCGGGATCGTACCGAAAATACTGGAACTGGCAGAGGAACGTCTGCAGATCACACTGGCGCTTTCTCTTCACGGATCTACGCAGGAAAAGAGAAGGAAACTGATGCCTGTCGCAAATAAGTACGAATTAGGCGAGGTACTTTCCGCCTGCGATACTTATTTTAAAAAGGACAGGACGCAGAGTGACGTTTGAGTATAGTCTTGTACATGAGGTGAACGATACGGACGAGGATGCAAAGGAGCTTTCCGAGCTTCTCGCGCCGCGTAACTGTCATCTGAACCTGATTCCGGTAAATCCGGTAAAGGAGCGTTCTTTTCAGCGTCCAAGCCGCAAAAGTGCTTTGAATTTCAAAAATAAACTTGAAAAAAGCGGAATTAATGTTACTATAAGAAGAGAAATGGGCTCGGATATCGACGGGGCGTGCGGTCAGCTTAGACGGCGCTACGAGGAAGAGACAATGAATGAGAATTAAGGAGAAGCATATGAGAACATTTTCGATAACAGATGTAGGAATGGTAAGACAAGTAAATCAGGATTATGTTTATGTGACTGACAGACCTCTCGGAATTCTTCAGAACCTCTTTGTGGTGGCAGACGGTATGGGAGGTCACCAGGCGGGAGATTATGCTTCCAAGTATACGGTTGAAGTGCTCAACAGGGAATTGGCGCTAAGCGAAGGCGAAGATATTGAAAGATGTCTTGTAGGCGCTATAAAAACGGCAAACAGGGAGATCATAAAAGAAGCTTCAAGAGACGAACATCTCAAAGGAATGGGAACGACGGTTGTTGCGGCGACGATCTCAAATCAGATGATGTATTTCGCGAATGTAGGAGACAGCCGTTTGTATTTGATCAATCAGGGCATTCAGCAGCTTACGAAAGATCATTCCCTGGTAGAAGAGATGGTAAGGCTTGGCGGGATAAAACCGGAAGAAGCAAAACATCATCCGGATAAAAATATTATTACGAGAGCGATCGGCGCGAAAGCGGATGTAGAGGTAGACTTTTACGAGCACCGTCTGAAAAAGGGGAGACATCATATTGATGTGTACGGACGGTTTGAGCAATATGGTAGAAGATGAGGAACTTTTTCATATTGTTCAGGGAGGAAGAGATATCGTAGAGTCCGGTCAGGCTCTTATAGAAGCGGCAAAAGAAAACGGCGGTACAGATAATATAGGGGTTGTCCTTATAGAACCGTTTGCAGATGAGGTGAGTGTATTATGATTAAAGAGGGAGTTTGCTTAGGAAAAAGATATGAGATACTCGGACGGATCGGATCGGGTGGTATGGCGGATGTTTACAAGGGAAAGGATCGTAAATTAAACCGCTATGTCGCGATCAAAGTATTAAAAAGCGATTATCGTTCGGATCAGGTATTTATAAAGAAATTTTTGAGTGAGGCGCAGGCTGCGGCAGGACTGATGCATCCGAACGTTGTCAATGTGTATGACGTCGGTCAGGACAGAGGTCTGTACTATATGGTAATGGAGCTTGTCGAAGGGATCACTCTGAAAGATTATATAAAGAAAAAGGGAAGACTTTCGGCAAAAGAGACGATCAGTATTTCCATTCAGATGGTGACAGGGCTTCAGGCGGCGCACAATCATCATATTATCCACAGAGATATTAAGCCTCAGAATATTATCATTTCAAAAGACGGAAAAGTAAAAGTGACGGATTTCGGCATTGCCCGTGCGACCACGTCTACACAGACGATCAGCACAAGCGTTATGGGATCGGTTCATTACACATCTCCGGAGCAGGCGAGGGGCGGAGTCGTAGATCAGAAGAGCGATCTTTATTCCATCGGTATTACGATGTACGAGATGATCACCGGGCACGTACCGTTCGACGGAGATTCCACGGTGTCGGTCGCGTTGAAGCATCTTCAGGAAGAGATTACGTCTCCGGCAGAAGAAGTTCCGAATATCCCGTACAGTCTTGAGTGCATTATCATGAAGTGTACACAGAAAAATCCGGGACGCCGTTATCCGGACTGTGCGTCTCTTCTTATGGATCTGAAAAGATCGCTTGTAGAGCCGGACGGCGATTTTGTTGTTTTGGGAGCGGGAACAGGAGCGGAGACAGACCGCACGATGGTTATGTCGACAGAAGAACTGGAACGGATTCAGGGCAGTCGTTATGATGATGAGTACGATGACGATGATGAGTACGATGATGACGACGATTATGACTACGACGACGATAATGATTATGATAACAGAAGGCGCAGTCAAAAAGGACAGGCGGAAGAAGAATGATGTAAATCCCGATACGAAGCGGATCATGAAAATACTGATGATCGTGTCGGGAGTCGTGATCGCGCTGCTGATTCTGTTTCTTGTCGGAAATGCGGCGGGATTTTTCAAAGGAGCCGGTCTTTCTTCAAAGACAGAAAAAGATGGTAACAGTACCGGATGTGCGCGGAATGACATTTGAAGACGCACAGGCAGAACTTAAGAAAAAAGATCTCGGTATTAAAAAAGCGGATAAAGAAGAAGCTTCCAATGAATACGAAAAAGGCGAGATTAAGAGCCAGAATCCGGGAAAAGGGAAGAAAGTAAAGAAAAATTCTACGGTTACGGTTGTGATCAGCAGCGGAGAAGCTGCGAAAAAAGTAACTGTGCCGAATGTTGTGAACAGATCGGAGGCGGAAGCAGAGAGAATGCTTCAGGATGCTGGTCTGAAAGTGACAAAAGGCGAGGCAGTTTATGATGATACGATCGAGATGGGAAATGTAGTCAGCTCTACTCCGGGTTCGGGAGAGCAGGTAGACGAGGGCACAAGCGTTCAGCTTATTATCAGTAAAGGAAAAGATCCCGAAAAAGATAAAGTAGAAGTGCCGTCGCTTCTGAATATGACGGCGGATCAGGCTGCCGCCGCCTTAGAAGAACTTGGACTGAAAGGAAGTCCTAAGGAAGAATATGCCGGCGGAACGGCAGGAACGGTTGTCACACAGGAAACAGAAGCGGGAACTAAAGTAAAGAAAGGCACAACAATAAAGTATACGGTAACGCTTGGATCAAAAACAGAATGGTCTACTATTCCGAGTGATGTGATCGGAATGGAGAAAAACACGGCGGTTAAAGTGCTGACTGAGGCAGGGTTTGTTCCGGTATACGGCGGTGAAGACTACAGTGATACTCCGGTCGGAACGATTTACAGTGTGACTCCGTCGGCAGGTACAAAAGTGGAAAAAAGGGACACAAGTATATTATTTTGTCAGCAAAGGATCATCGTCAGGACAGACCGATCCGGAAAACGGCGGAGACAATGAATAGGCGGTACCGACAGGGAATTTATAAAATATGCAAGGTAAAATTGTAAAAGGGATTGCCGGATTCTACTACGTTCATGTAGTAGAATCCGGTGTTTATGAATGTAAAGCAAAAGGGATCTTCCGAAAAGACGGTGTGAAGCCTCTTGTAGGAGATAATGTAGAGATAGAAGATTTTAGATGAAGAGGGAAAAAAAGGGAAATATCAGGGAAATCCTTACGAGAAAGAACGAACTGATCCGTCCGGCGGTGGCGAATATCGATCAGGCGCTCGTTGTATTTGCGGTGACGAAGCCTAAACCTCATTTTAATCTTCTTGATCGTTTTCTTGTGATGATGGAGCAAAAGAAGATCCCGGTAATCTTATGTTTTAACAAATCTGACATTGCAAAAGAAAGCGATATTTCCAAGATGGAAGAAATATACAGATCATGCGGGTATCCGGTCTTTTTTTACGAGTGCGAAAGAAGGATGGAAGATCGAAGAAGTGAAAAAGATTCTGCACGGGAAAACGACTGTTCTTGCAGGCCCGTCGGGTGTAGGGAAGTCGTCGCTTATCAATCTTCTGCAGTCGGAAGTAATGATGGAAACAGGGAGTATCAGCAGGAAGATCGACAGAGGAAAGCATACGACGAGACATTCCGAACTTTTAGTTTTGGAATGAAGATGAAAAGGTGGAAGACTGCGGCTCATATATTGTAGATACTCCGGGATTTAGTTCCCTTTATGTCAATGATTTTGAAAAAGAACAATTAAAATATTATTTCCCGGAATTCG
>ENA-OPYU01000405-OPYU01000405.1-human-gut-metagenome-genome-assembly--contig:-NODE-405-length-17527-cov-5.352816_pt1 | contig 17527 bp, 24 predicted proteins | sample MGYA00242637_ERZ504482 | MGnify/ENA primary metagenome ERZ504482 (study PRJEB26092, sample SAMD00036237) | human gut metagenome | host: Homo sapiens | study: EMG produced TPA metagenomics assembly of...
ATAAAATGACAATACAATTAGATGAAAACATAGCGAATCCATACAAAACAGTTCAAAAATGAACTGTTTTGGAACTGGAACAACGGGAATACACTACAAAGCAAATAGAACTTTGCGAGTTTGAATAGTTGACGCTGGGCTACAAAGCCCGTAACCACGGGGCTTTGCGGCTTTGGGTGTTTGAAATTGCATTATCATTGCATTTTTATATTTCTTTGTGATACATTGCAGTATGCTGATTACTGGTATAATTAGCAATACTTTGAGAAGCTGACTGGTAGCTGAGAACCCCGGTCAGCTTCTTTGCAATCTCAATATTGGTGTTTGGATACAGATGACCATAAGTTCCTAGTGTCGTCTGTATTTTTTCATGTCCAAGACGCTCTTTAATCAGCAGTGGATTTTCGCCCATGCTGATAAGCAGGGAAGCATGCGAATGTCTCAGGGCATGAATTTTGATTCTGTGAACACCAGCTAAATTTGCCAATTTCTCCAATGCTCTTGGAAGTGTTGTTTTGCTGGTGGGTGTACTGTTATAACTCAGGACGAATCCACAATTTGGTAAAACCTTTGCCTGAACCGCCTTCCATTCTTGTAATTCCTTGATGGTATCAGCATCAATATAAATGGTACGGTTGCTTGCCTGCGTCTTAGGTTCAACGAATTTGTAGTCATTCATTGTTTTATAGTACAGTGTTTTACTAATAATCAGCATACCTGTTTCAAAATCAATATCATCCCACTGTAAGGCGGCAGCCTCTCCAATACGCATTCCAGTCATAAATAAAAGCCAGAACGAGATGAAGAGATAGTGCTCGTAGTAGTCACCTTTGTACAGCAGGGATATTACCTTCTGAAACTCCTCCAAAGTCCAGAAGTCGATCTTTACTTTTTTAGATTTGATATTGCCGATCATGCGGGCAGGATTCTTCTTTGCAAGTCCGAGGATAATCGCCCGGTCAAAAGCTAAACATAACATTCCCTGAACAATGCGTACATAGTTTGGACTGAATTGTTTTGCCAACTTGAGCTGCCAGGTCTGTACATTTATCGCTTCTATTTCGGACACTTTCTTCTTGTAGAAATAGGCAAAGTGTTTTTGAATGGTCGAGTAACGATTCTTGTAGGTACTTTCTTTCACCTGAGTTTTGTACCACGGAAGATAGATTTCTTCAATAAACTTTTTGAAGGTAATGTCTTCCTTCTTATCAGCTAATTCTTCCGTTGATGCAAGAATCAATTTGGAATACTCGGCACGGGCTTCTTTTTTGTTGAGAATCCGCTGCGGTATTTTTGAATCTGTTTTCCGGTTACAGGATGATATCCGAGATTGGCTCGAAAATAATAAGTGCCGTTTTCTGCTTTTTTAATTGGATCTTTTGCCATGATTTCACTCCTTACTAAAATGCAAAAAGCACGATCATTCTTGCTTATCGGGCAAAGTAATCCCTAATAATTCTTCAACGGCTTCTTTTGGAACCCTGTCTAATTTTCTGGATTGATAATAGGTATGCCCCTTTTCTACCATAAGTTCCTTTGCTTTTTTTGATAATATCAGCAGCAAAGGAAGGACCGTAGCCTAATTCAATCAAATCCCTTTTTGTTACAGTTATCATGAATCTCCTTTCCACAGACAGGGAATCAACTTGATACCTGTCTATTATTATATCAAATTTTGAGTAAAAGTTCTCTAATAAAAGCGCTATAAGCTAAAATCCCAAAAGTCTATGTTATTCTTTCAGAAGCCAGTTCCTATGCCCGTTCCGGCCACGTAAAACGGTGTTACTTTGTAACTATTAAGCTGCAGGCGTGCGAAGATGCAAACTATCTGCAGTCACCTATATCAATCTCCCGAAAGATTTCTTTTGTTTTCAAGGTACGGCGAATGGATATATTACCCATTCAATTAAGGAATAGGGGACTTTTCTTTAAGATTGAAAAATTTTGAGAAAAAAATGATAAAAATAAAAAGCTGCCTTGATTTGGCAGCTACGGAAATCTATTTGCGTTTTAGAGCCAGACGATTCAGCATGGAAATGAGCGCAAGCATATCCTCGTCATCGAGTTGTTTCATCAGATCAGTTGCTTTGTCAATCAGAGGAAGATTGTGCAGCTCTGAATCGAAGAACTGTTGAGGAGTGACTTCCAGATAGTCACAGATATCCAGAAAGCTCTGCATGGTAGGCAGAGAACGTCCGGAAGTGAGGGACTGGATGTAGCTTTTATTTTTTGCCAAGATCCAGACTCATCTGATATTCAGATACATTTTTCTTTAAACGCAGTTCGCTGATGCGTTCTCCAATAAAGTTTTTATCCATACATTTACACCTCTCTTCCACATTTTAAACTATTTACTTACAGCAAATTACGGAATAAAATAGAGATATATTTGAAATATAGTGATTATTCCGTAATATAACCGTAATTTACTAAAATGATACGAAAAAAAGAAATTATGGATGATAGAAAATGGATTTTGGGGTATGATGATAGCAAAGGAAGTGGATGTCTGTGCGGATTATAGGAAATGAGCAGGAAATTGAATGGGCGAAGGAAGCACTGCGGAATCAATGTAACGATTGTCCCTACTTGGACTGCTGTAATGAAAAGGCGAAAGAGGAGTCAAAGCAGTGTGGAACGGTTCGGTTTGGCTGCCGGGAGTATCTGAAAGAGAAGATTGAATTCGTAGTAGAAAAATAGATGTAGTATTTTGAACAAATATAAACACCATATATAGTATAAGCCTGAATTGACATGAGGAATATCTTGTGCTAGTATACTGATATAGTTTATTTTATGCACACCCTTTTTGGGGAGTTTCGGGATTCATAAGAATCTCCAAACTTACAGGAAACAGCAGGAGCTGATTCCTGGCATAAGTAGTTTATGTTTGTAGTGAGTGTCACGGTATGCCTTTTTTGGGCTGCGTGGCACTTTTGTTTTTTGCAGGAAGAAACCAGACTTTTAAGAATGAACAGAGAAAAGACTCTCTTTTCATTCTTTTTTTGTGCTTACATTTAGGTTTCGGCATAGTTGCATGCCACAACCAGCTTCGGCTGTTGATGGATAAATATTATTTTAAGAAAGGTGGAATAAGAACATGAATGAAGCAAGAGTGTATGCAGATGGATTTGAGAGATCCTTTGCAGAAGTAAAAGATCTGCTGGAGTTTCTGGCAGAGAGAGGAAGAAATGCCAAATGGATCAGAAAGCCAACGAATACGTTACGGCTGGCACCACTGGAAAAGGAGGCTCAAAATCTGGATGCGGCAGATGCATCCATGGAAGAAATTTTTGGAGGATACAGAGAAGAATACGCAGCTTGTACTGAAAATGAGAGGAGAATCCTATCCGGTACGTGACTGTGCCATCCGCACCATTTTAAGCCGCGCAGGTGTCAATGGAGACGGGCTTCGCAAGCTGGATAAGGCAACATATGCGAAGGTAGTCAATTACTGCCTGCGGGTTGCAAAAGGGGATGCCCTGATTAAGATTGCGGACGGAAAGGTTTCCGCAGTACATGGCGGGGATAAACATGATTATTGCATCCTTGATATGAAAGCCATGTTTGAGACAACCTGCGAATATCTGAATCTGAATTTCAAAGGCAGTGTTTACATGGAGGGCTCTGGTATCTATGACCATTCCATTGTATCTGCCATGTGGAAGCTCGGAGGAAGTCAGGAACTTCTGGATACTTACCGAAAAGCACTGGATGCACACGGAATGGATGAGAAGATCCTGTCACCGGCACTTCGTTTTACCACATCTGACGTGGCAGCGAGCGGTGCAAATCTGTATCCGATGCTTTTGACAGACGGACCAAACGGCGTTATCAGTCTGGGAAGTCCAATCAAGCTGGCTCACGATAAAGGGGCAACGATTCTGGACTTCCGGAAAAAATCTGGAGCAGGTATGCGCCCGCTATGTGGATGCGATGAAGAATCTTACTCAGCTTATGGACATTGAGATCCGTAATCCGGTGAACTGCCTGAAGCTGCTGATGAAGGAACTTGGCATTAAACAGAAGATCCGGAATGAGGTGGTGGAGCTATTTGTATCCCAGAACGGGGAAGGTGCCTGTACGGCACATGATCTTTATTATGCCATGAATGAAGCCTCCCTTTTTTGCAGCCTGTGAAGGAATGTCCGGACAGGGCATCCTGAAGCTGGAGGAGGATATTACGAAGGCGCTTATAAAAGACTGGAAAAAAATATGACGTTTATGGAGCAGTCAAATGTTAGGAGGAATTGGAATGAATAACAAAGCAGAGTATACACCGGAAAAGGTTGTGGATATCAGTAACCTGTCAAGAGAAGACTGGTTGGAATACCGCAAAAAAGGAATCGGCGGCAGTGATGTAGCGGCAATCATGGGGATCTCTCCATTTGCCACTATCCGGGATCTGTTTTACAACAAAACAGGTGTGCAGCCGGTCATTCAGGAGGAAGAGGAAAGCAACTGGGTTGCCAAGGAAGTCGGACACCGGCTGGAAGATCTGGTGGCAGAAATCTTTTCCAAAAAGACCGGACTGGAAGTATTTCCGGTACGTGTCATGTTCCGGCATCCATTATATCCGTTCATGCTTGCAGATGTGGATTTTTTTGTTCGTATGCCGGATGGGACATTTGCGATTCTGGAATGTAAAACCTGCAATTATAATGCGAAAGATAAGTGGGCTGATGAGGGTATTCCAGCTCATTATGTGCTGCAGGTAAGGCATTATCTGTCTGTGATGAATATGCAGAAAGCCTTTATCGCATGCCTGTATGGAAATAACGAGAATGAGTTTGTGTATCGCACCATTGAGCGTGATCTGATTGAGGAAGAAGACATCATTGATCAGGAAACGTATTTCTGGCAGGAACATGTATTGAAAAATGTAGTACCGCCGCATAACGGGAATTCCGATCTGGTTCTGGCAAATATCCGTAATTATGGTGGTTTTGCAGACAAATCTATTCCGGAAATTGTGCTTTCCGGTCTGGAATCAAAAAATCTTGAGAAGTATCTTACCCTTTCGGAGGAAAAAGTCACAGTTGGAAAAACGGAAAAAGGAAATCGAAGCAGAACAGCGGGCAATCAGTGTTCCTTTTGTGGAACAGCTGGGGCAGGGCTGCAAGGCAGTGCTGGAGGACGGTACGAACCGTTACCGTATTACCTATAATCCGACCAGACGTACTTCGGTTGGGAAAGACCAGATGGAGAAGCTGAAAAACCAGCATCCGGATATCTATGAGGAATATACAAAAACAACGGAGAGCCGTACTTTCCGAATTAAGAAGGAGGCGGCGTAATGAGAAAACCAAATGAACGGATGCGGATAAAAAGCTGGAGGGATATAAACAATGAGGTGCAGATTTAAACATAAGATTTTCCAGAATGAGGAGAATGGGTATACGATTGCCATATTCACCACACAGGATACGTCTGTCCCCCTGTCAGCCAGAGACAAATATCTGGCATCCCGGAATATCATCGGCTTCTCAGCGATTGGATTCGGTCTTCCGCTTACAGACGAGATTGAGCTTGAGATGGAAGGCAGATGGGAGAGCGGAGAGCATGGAACTCAGTATCAGGTGGAAAATTTCATGGAGGTTGTACCACGGACAAAGGAGGGTATCTTAGGATACCTTTCTTCCGGTGCAATCAAAGGTATCGGTCCCAAGATGGCAGATACTATTTTCCGGAAGTTTGGGCTTCAGACACTGGAAATCATGGAAAACAACCCGCAGGAACTCTTGAAGATCCGTGGAATTTCCGAGAAGAAGCTGGCTGCTATTGTGGAGTCCTATGGAAAAAACCAGGTGTTCCGGGAACTGATGACGTTTCTGGCGCCTTTTAAGGTAACACCCAAAAAAGTGAATATGATTCTGAAGAAATTCGGAAATGAATCGGTGGATATTATCCGGCACCGCCCTTACATGCTGAGTGCAGTCAAAGGCTTCGGGTTTCTGACTGTGGATGCGATCGGAAGACAGTGCTGCTGTGCACTCAATGATCCCATGCGGATATCCGGGTGCATCGGACATATCATGAATCAGGCAATGAAAGAAGGACATCTGTTTAAGCAGCGTCAGGAGGTTATCAGGGAAGCACTGGAAATGCTGAACCGGGATCTGCAGGTCATGGCAGTATCGGAGCAGGATGTCAGTCAGGTGCTTTACCGGCTGGTGCTGCAAAAAAGCATTGTTGTGGAGGAAGAACGGATCTATTCTATCCGGCAGTATGAAGAAGAAACACAGACCGCTTCCATGATAGCCAGACGGCTTTTGGAGAAGCCGGTTTTGCTGTCCATTGAACCGGAGCTGGAAAAGGCACAGAAGACACTGGGGATCACGCTGTCAGAAACACAGAAACAGGCAGTGCGGATGGTGTTTGCACATCCCATCAGTATTATTACCGGAGGTCCCGGAACCGGAAAGACAACGGTTCTCAAGGTGATTCTCTATATCCATCAGGCGTTATGCAGGTCAGAGGTACAGCTTATGGCTCCGACCGGACGTGCGGCAAGACGTATGGTGGAGAGTACCGGCTGTGAAAATGCATCCACGATGCATCTGGCCCTGGGGCTTTTGGGAGATGATACGGATTTTGAACCGGATTTTGAGTACCTGTCTGCCGGATTTCTAAATGTAGATGAGGTGTCCATGGTGGACATGCATCTTGCCTATGAATTTTTCCGGCGGGTTAGCAGACATGCCAGAGTCCTTTTAGTCGGGGATAAGAACCAGCTTCCATCCGTAGGAGCCGGGGATGTGTTCCGGCAACTGATTGCCTGCGGGCTGATTCCGGTCACGGTACTGGATCTGGTTTACCGGCAGGGCGCTTTGAGCAGCATACCTTATAATGCAAAACTGATGCAGGAGAATAAGACTAATCTGAGCTTTGGGGAGGATTTTCAGTTCATTGCCTGTAAAGGAGCAGATGAAGCGGCAGAGATTGTCCGGAGGATTTATCTGGACGAGATTGCAAAAAACGGCATGGATCAGGTACAGATCCTGACTCCGTATCGGAAACGCAGTGCTGCCGGAGTGGATGAATTGAACAAATCTCTGGAGGATTTTGTAAATCCGCCAATCGCAGGGAAGAAGGAACTGCATATCGGCAGTCAGGTGTTCCGGGTTGGCGATAAGATTTTACAGAATAAAAATACCGAGATGGCGAGTAACGGCGATCTGGGCAGGATACTGGACTGTATCACGGATGAGGATGGAAATGCCAGGGCAGTGATCGGATTCCCGGATGGGCGGCAGGTGCAATATGAAGCTGACCAGATGGAAATGATCGAACATGCTAACGCAACAACCATCCATAAGGCACAGGGTTCCGAATGTCCGGTTGTCATCATCCCTTGGGTAAAAGCCTTTTATATGATGCTGAAGCGCAATATTCTCTATACCGGAGTGACCAGAGCGAAAAGCAAGGTTTATCTGGTAGGGGAATGGGCTGCAGTCTGTCAGGCAATCCATACGGATGACAGCGGGACAAGGAACACCATTCTGAGTGAGCGGATCGTACAGTATTACGATCAGTATCAGAGTGAACAGAAACCGGAAATGGAGCAGTTAAAACTTGTTGTTTAAAATATTTTCAATTTTTGAAATAAGCGGACTATTACTCTTATATAGGGGAACGTCTGCTTTTCTAAATGAAAGGAGCAGAGAATGAAAGAATTATTGTATAAGAAATCAGAGGCAGTTGCCGCTTTGAACCGTGTGGATGGCTTCCATCCGATGGAACTGGCAAGAAAGATTGGAGAAGAAGGGCAGGAGGAGCAGCTTTATCTGGATGTGAAATACCGGAAGCTATGGTTTCGTCTGGTCAATCCGGCAGGAAAGATCATCAGCCGGATTATCACTTTCACAGAGAACATGGCAGTTGTGGAAGCACGTATCTATCTGGATAAATGTGATCAGGAAGACAATTATGTAGCCAATTCCTTTTCGCAGAAATTCCGGAGCGATGACCCGAAGTTTGGAGACAAATTTCTGGAAATGGCAGAAACAGCAGCCGTAGGAAGGGCATTATCGGATGCCGGATATGGTGTGCAGTTTGCGGATGTGGGAGAGGAAAATGATCCTGCACAGGTAGATGCCGGAATTCCATATCAGAATCCACAGATGCCGGATTCAGGTGCCATGGAAAATGCAGCCATGCCGGATTCGGGTGTCATGCCAAATGCCCCTATGCCAACTTATGGAGAGATGCCAGGTCAGCCGGAATATGCAGGCCAGCAGATGATGAATCAGTTCTATCAGCAGGCACAGGCGGCGGGAAGCACCATTTACCATGGCAGTGGACAAATGCCTGGCTACGGTTCCGCTCCGGCTGCCTCTACGCCGCCAAAGACCGGACAGATGCTGCAGGGAGCATTACAGAATCTGGATACGTCCCTTCCGGTAGAAGAACTGATGAAACACATGAACTATGAAATGGCAGTCGGGACTGTGATTCCGGGAAAGGGAAAATACGGCGGAAAGACCATGGGACAGGTGGCAGTTGAAAGCCCGTCAACGATCCAGTGGTTTGCCGAGCAATATTCCGGACCGAACAATCTGGTTCCGGCGGCAGCAAAGGTAATTTTACAAAAAGCAATGCCGATGGCTGGTTAAGGAAGAACCCCGCAGAGAGCTTTTTTCTGCGGGGGAAAGGAGGAAGAGACCGGGATGTATTATGATATGTCTGGGTTTGATTATGGAATACTGGATGTGGTGCAGGTGCTGCATCTCAGAAAGCGGCGGGGAAACTATTATGACTGCCCGTTTTGTGGAGAGACGCATGGAAAACTGAATATCAATGTGGAAAAGAATGTATTCCGGTGCAACCGCTGTGATGCGTCCGGGGGGATGCTGAAGCTTTATGCGGATTTGCACAATGTTACACTCTCCGAAGCAAATCAGCAGATCCGGGAAGCATTAGGAAAAGGAGAATACCGGACGGATTATATCAAAGCAACGCCGGTACAGGAAGAAAAGGCAACGGCAGAGCTTGCACCCATAGAGGAAATCCACCGGACGTATCAGAGAATGCTGTCCATGCTCACGCTTAACAGGAAGCATCAGGAGGATCTGCAAAGACGAGGATTAAAACCGGAACAGATCGAAGCACAGCGTTACCGGAGTGTCCCGCTGTTTGGAATGAAGAAGCTGGTCAAAAGGCTGGCAGAAGAAGGATATATGGTGAAAGGCGTGCCGGGATTCTACCGGGATACAGACGGAAACTGGACGATTAACTTCAAAGCAGAAAACTCAGGAATCCTGATTCCCATAGTTTCTTTGGACGGGTTCATCCAGGGTTTTCAGATCCGGGTAGATCATGTGACTGACACGAAAAAATATATCTGGCTGTCCAGTGTCAATTATGACCAGGGAGTTTCCTCCGGAAGTCCGGTACATGTGATCGGTGATCTTGCCGCAGAACGTGTCTATCTGACCGAAGGAGCCTTAAAAGGGACCATAGCCCATTATCTGTCCGGCGCTACCTTTGTGTGCGTTGCCGGAGTGAACCAGTACCGGAATCTGAAACCGGTGCTGGAGCGGATGAAAGGATATGGGATGAAACAGCTTTTGGAGGCGTATGACATGGATAAGAAGATGAAAGTAGCCTGCAATAAGCATGACAGTAAGTGTGCGGTCTGTTTTGAGCGTTCCCCTGTTATCTGCCAGCATAAGGCGGAGAAACGGAGGATTATCCAGAACGGCTGCAATAAGGTCTATGAAATCTGCCGGGAGCTTTCCCTGCCGATGAACCGGATGGTCTGGGATATGGACGAGAGCGGGGAGTGGAACGGGAAACACAAGGGGATTGATGACTATTTAGCCGCCATCAAACAGAAGGAAGGAACCGGGGCACAGACTTCGGCTCTTCCGAAAGGAGAACAATCATGAGAAAAAAAGGGAAATACGGTTCTTGCAGGACTCATTATCTGCCTGTTGCTTGTTTTTTCTCGCAGCGGCAGGAAAACTCTTTGGTGCTTATCTGAAGTATCAGAAAGGGGACGTAAGTTACGAGAAACTGCAGGAATATGTTCAGGAACCAGAGGAAGAAGAATCACCGGAGTCTGAGAAAGAAAAGGAGGAACCTAAGAATAGGTATCTAGAAATTGATTTTGCAGGTTTAAAAGCGGTTAATCCGGATGTCATAGCGTGGATTCAGATTCCGGCACTGGATATTAGTTATCCGGTGGTACAGGGGAAAGATAATGCATATTATCTTCATCACCTTTTTTCGGGAGAATCCAATATCAACGGGAGCATCTTTGTGGACTGCCATAATCAGCCGGACTTTACGGATCAGAATACGATCGTGTACGGGCATAATATGAAAAACGGGAGCATGTTCGGAACTCTGGATAAGTACCAAGACAAAGAGCTATTTGAACAACATCCGGAGTTTTATCTCTATTTGCCGGACAAGATCCTCAAGTATCGTATCTTTTCCTGCTATGCGGGAAGAACCGGAAGTGAGGGATATAGGTATCATTTCCCGGAAGCGGAAGATTTTCAGACGTTTCTGGATACGGTGTCTTCTTATAGGGATTATGATACCGGCACCGAGCTGTCGGCAATGGATCGGATAGTTACGCTGTCTACCTGTGTCAATTCCAGACGGAATTATCGCTATCTGGTACATGGAAAATTAAGCAGTGAGATCATCACAGAGGAATAAAAGAATCGTGCTGGTGTGAGAAGAAATTTCTTATGCCAGCTTTTATTATGGGAGGAAATGTAATGGGAACAGCATTGGTTATGGAACATGCAAACGCACTGGCACAGATGATAGTCAGTGAAAAGGACAAGTTATTTGATGAAAGAGTGGAGGCTCTTGTAAAACTTTATAGAAGGGCGGAATTTTATCTGAAGCAGGGATTTCTGGAGAGCATCGTCTGCGAGTTCCATCGGAAGAAAGTGGAAATGATTATGCAGGCGGAAACAAAAGGAGAGATTACGGAAATACTGAAGTTATCAAAACCGCATTTTGACGGGAAAAAATTTGTCTATACCTCTCCGTATGCTGTGGAAGAGGAAGAGCTTCTCCTTTGGTCTCTGACATCACTGCAAGGTCCACTCCGGGATGAAGGGTATCGAAGATATCGGGAATTATTTGAGAAGTGCCTGCCGGAATTGGTGGAAAAGCTTTCAGCATAGGACAATGACAGAACAAAAGAAAAAAGATACTAAGCATTTTTGAGAATGGTTGGTATCTTTTTTTCTTAGACAAACTGTTATTTGTTACTTAGGAACCGACCGTTAATATCCCCAAGTCATTAATTTCCACGTTCCGCCTTCGCTACGCGCCAACCACCATGACCATGTGTATTCTTCATTAGCGTTCCACGCTCCACCTCCATTTTTAGGTGACCTGAAACTACTATCAAACGAAATACATTGTGTGAAACTCTCTTTATTGTCATTTGCTTCCTCCAATTCATTCATCCAGGCAATATTATCCTCATTATTGCACGCATCATCAGATGTATAAGATAGGCTGTGCAATTCACACCCCTCAAAAGAACTAAATTGTTTCTTTATAACATCAATAGCTTCATCCATGTCATCTTTTGTGTATATAGATGATGTCCCATAATCAATAACTAAATTTTTTGTATTTCCTTTTCCACAACCAGCTAAAGATATAACAAATAAAAGACAAAGAACCATTGCTATCAATCTTTTCATAATCACTACCTCTTCAAATTCATATTTTTTTGCTCTGTCATTCATCCTGAACAACTGGAACTGTTAGTCGTTATCTTTCGTTCTGCGTTCCATTACAAACTGCTCTAAATTTATTCTGTGATTATACTTTATGGATGCATCCTTATCCTTAGAGAGTATAATATCATTCATATCAATTCCATTTAATGCAGCAATCGCAATAGTGTAGTGTACCACATCGGCTAATTCGTTACCTAATTGGGTTTGTAAATCCTCTTGACCAACAGATTTTCTACCTGCCTTTTTATTTAGTACTTCTGCCACTTCACCTATTTCTTCTACGAGTTTCATAAACAGGCTTTGGTCAATCCCACCATTTTTATAATGGTCGAATAAGTATTCTTGCAGTTCCTCTATTGTAATTTTCACAGTATCTTTTCCTCCGCAAATTCATATTTGATAATATGTTCATTATACTGTGTTTTACCAATGATATCAACGATATGGAAGTATACAGGAAGAAAAATTATGGAAATAGTTTTTAAAAAGTTGCACTTTAAGTATCTCCTACGTACAGAATAAGTATCAAGTACAAAGGAGTGAATGTAGCATGATAAAAAAACTTAAGAGTAGCCGTGGATCACGGGAACCGGAACTGAAAAACCTGTAATTTTGTATTTACCACTGGACTGACAGAACAGGACAAAAAGCCTGCCAGGGGAGAGAAGTATCTGAAATATCAGGGAAAGTATTATACCCTTAGTGAGAAGCGGATTCCGTACCAGAGAGACAAGACGCAGGACAGCCGGAACCGATTCTGGATTCTGACCTTATTTGCCATTGCAATGGAGCTGGAGCAGAAAAGCCAGATCCAGCCGGAGGATGTCATTCAGGTGGAACTTCCGATTGGGCTTCCGCCGAAGCATTTTGCAGAGCTTTGTGAGAGATATGAATCGCATGAGTTTCAAAGGGGACGGAAGGTGCAGGAACTGTGCTTCAACGATAAAGTCTATCACCTCTGTATACAGAATGTAATGGCGTTTCCGCAGGATTATGCAGCCATGATGACGAGGATGATGGAAATCCGTGAGATTCCGAAAGTCGTAGGGATTGATATTGGCGGATTTACTTCTGATTATCTTCTGATGAGAAGTGGCAGACCGGATATGGATTATTGTGATTCTCTGGAAAAAGGTGTGATTACCATGTATAACGATATCATTTCCAGTATTAACAGTGAATATGACATGCTTCTGGAGGAGGCAGATATCGACAGTATCATCAAGGGAAAAACGCAGTATTATGAGGAAGCTGTTGTACAGGCAGTAGAAACCATGGTTCAGAATTTTGTTACCGATCTTCTGAACAGCATCCGAGAGCGGGGCATTGATACAAAATCTACTTATACGGTGTTTATCGGCGGCGGAGCAGTGCTTCTGGAACGATTTCTGGAGCAGGCAGACCGGTTGGGAAAACATACCTTTATCCGGGATATGAAAGCAAATGCCGATGGATATGATCTTTTGTATCGCATGACACAGGCTGGAGTGTGATTTTATGGGAAAGAAAAATCCGTTTGTATTCACTATTGGTTTTGATAAGTCGGATCCAGATCACGTGTATGTGACAGAACTTCTGAATACGACAGAGAAAAAAGGCAAAACTGATCGTTGCGGCAATTCTGGCATATACGGGAAGAACGGATGAGACAGGTAATGGCAGTATAAGCATGGAACCGGATATGCTCCGGCCAATGATGCAGCAAATCATCCGGGAAGAAGTAAGAAAGGTATTGGAAGGGCAGGACGTTTCTAAGATAAATAGAGAAATGCCCACAGAAGTTGATTTGATGGAAGAAGAACCGCTGCGGATGGATCAGACTATGAGACAGAATGTAGTGGATGCTATCAGTGCATTTCGCAGGGCATAAAAAAGCAGGAGAGATACACATGCTTATGGCAGTGTACTCTCCTGTTCTTTGTATCAGAATGGGAATAGACAGAAAACTCACAGACTATTCATAGATTACTCACAGATTGTCTTTGTATAATGTGTAGATGATGAAGGATACGGGAGAGCCTTAACTTAGGTTCTTGAATCCATCCAGAAGTCCACGCAGTGTAGAAAGGGCAAGCTGTTTCTGCTCCTCCGGGCAGGAATTTAGTTCTGCCATGATTTGCTGCATGGTAGAATCCGGGTTCGTTTTCTGGTTAGAAAATATAGCATCTATGGAAATATGTAAGTAAGTTGCCAAGGCATAAAGTGTTTCCAACTGTGGATTGCCAATATAGTTTTCAATATCAGAGACAGTCCGTAAAGAAATCTTTGCCTGTTCCGCAAGGCTGTTTTGCGAAAGATTGCGGCGGAGACGTTCTTCCCTGACTGCATCTCCCAATAATTTTTTCACCATCTATATCACCTCACTTAATGCATATATTTTATCGTAGATTAACACTATACGAAATGCGTTAAAGTGCGTTATGATAAGCAGGATAACACATGCACAAATAGAGAAACATGGAAGTAAGTACGACAGACATGAATGGACAGCATAAGATAAAAGCCAAAGAGGAACTGAATCTGTTAAAAAAATCTTATCCATACAATGTGTCGGAGAGAAGTTAGAATATGCAGTATATGAGATACTATCATCGCATATCCTACACAATTACATAGAAAGAGAAGTATCGGCTGGACTACGAATAGAGTGGTCCAGCCTTTCTTTTTTTCGAAAAAATGAAGGCAGTGTCACGTTTTGTTGCCGCTCACCGCCATCCTCGGAATTTTTTGGAACGTGATAAAAAATTTCGGAGGATAAAACAAATGAACAAAAAAACATATACAGGATCAAAGATACAAAATCACTTTACAGCATATCTGATACAGTTTGTCCGTGGAAAACGACATGATTATCTGGAGAAGAAAATCCAGATGGCTGATGCAGAAGAACTGTTGGAGGATATTGGACAGATGGAGGCAAGAATTGTAATCGAAGAATTGCTGGAGAACCAAACGAGGGAGCAGCTTTTATTGCAGGAGGCACAGGGGAAATATCCAGAATGGAATAAGATGTCAGATGAAAGACTGATGAAAGCGCTTCATACGCTGCGGGATGAAGAACGGAAGCTGATTTACCAGCATGTGTTTGAAGAACGTACTTTTGAGGAAATGAGCAGGCTAAACGGGTTATCAGAGGAGCGATGCAAGGGTATTTATTATTATGCAATCCGGAAGATCCGCAAGGTGATGGGAGGTGAAAACTAATGAATTTTGAACGATTACTTTTAAAGGCAAAAGAAGGAAATGCAGATGCGGTACTGAAGATTTTAGAGATATATAAGCCGCTTTTAATTAAGAATGCGATTGTGAATGGCAGATTTGATGAAGATCTGTATCAGGAACTGGTAAGTACATTGCTTCAGTGTATCCAGAGATTCCAGATAATTGAGTAAGTTATCTTAAACAAAGGCTGCAATCACTCTCAGGGGAGTAACATCCTCTGGGAGTGATTGTTTTTTGAAGGGTGATATTGCCTCAGTTCGAAGCGGCAGACGGTGTTGATCTATTATGTTGCCTGATGCTTTAATGCTCTTTTGTTGTTGCCAGTTCTTTATGAAGATGTAGAGCCATAAACACAGTAACAATAGCAGAAATTACATCGGCAATCGGTTGTGCATATAGTATTCCATTTATGCCCCAGAATGATGGGAGCAACAGAATGATCGGAACAAAGCAAATACCTTGTCGGCAAGCCCCAAGAACGAATCCGGCGGTGCCTTTTCCAAGTGCAAGAAACAGAGAAGAATACACTGTGTAAAATCCAAATACGAAGAAGGAAAATCCATTTGCCATTAGCGATTTTTGACCTACAGAAATCATCTCTGTATTGCCTTCTGTAAATTGCGAAATAATCTGTGTGGAAAATAGGGTTATTGTCAATCCCACAACTACACAAAATATTGTTGACCATAAGATAGAAGTTTTAATTGCTTCCCTGAGCCGATCAAACTTTTTGGCACCATAGCTAAAGCCGGCAATTGGTTGGAAACCTTTTAAGAAGCCGAACACAACCAGAGTTCCCATTGAAGTGATTCTTGTAACAGCGCCCATTCCGGCGATAACAGCATCTCCATAGATATTAGCTTCCCGGTTTATGAATGCGATAGAAAGGCTTGTAAGAAGCTGGAAAGTCAATGTGGGTATACCGATTTTCAGAATTTCAGTTATGATCTGCTTAGAAGGACAAAATTCCTTAATGGAAAATGTAAAAGCGCTTTTTTCTGTAATGCATAAATTAAATATACAAGAGTAGAAGCCATTTGAGAAATTGCTGTAGCGATTGCCGCACCAGCAACCCCCATGTCGAGAGTATAGATGAAAATAGGATCTAAACCAATATTCAATACAGCTCCTAATAATAATGCACACATAGTTGCTTTTTGCGGCGCCTTCACTTGCAACGATATTGTTCATCGTTACATTAAATACATTGAAAATACATGAAATAACATAGATTCTTCCATAAGAAAGGGCGTATGGCATAATCGTGTCTGTTGCACCTAACATGGTTAAAATAGGTTTCTAAAAAAATTGCAGTTCCGATAATAATAACTGCGCCAATACAAACACTGCTGTATAATGCAGTACTGGCGACTTTACTTGCAGCTTCCCTATCTCCTCGCCCTAAAAGTCTTGATAAGTAGGAGGCGGCACCATTGCCAAACATCAGACCTAAACCAACAACTACTTGTCCTAAAGGAAACGCAATGGAAATTGCACCCATTTGACTCTCGCCAAGTCCTCCTATGAAATAAGCATCCACCAAATTGTAGAGAGCGTTAATAAGCATACCAATCATTATCGGTATACCAAGAGCCATTAGTGCTTGGGGAACAGGTGCATTTCCTAATAAATCCATTTTGTTGTTATTCTTGTTCATTTCAAATACTCCTTTCAATTAAGAATATAAATTATAGTAGTATAAATTATAGTATACTACGTGAGAGAATACTACTATAATTTATAGTAGTTGTCAAGCGTGTATCCTGCAATTTCCTTGACAAGAGGTATAAAATCAAATACTATAAATTACAGTATATATAACCGTAAGTATTTTATAGCTTTCGTGGATATAGAAAGTGGGTGAACTATGGCTACAATAGATTTAATTGTGTTAGGAATATTGAAAAAGGAACCGATGGGAGCCTATGATATTCAAAAATTAGTGGAATATCGTAATATATCAAAATGGGTAAAAATCAGTACACCATCCATTTACAAAAAGCAATTCAGTTGGAGGAAAAAGGACTTCATTAAAGGAGAAATTAGTGAAAGAAGGTAGATGCCTGAAAAAGCAGTTTATTCATTAACAGATGAAGGCGCAAAAAGAATTTGTAAAGCTTATAGATGGAAACAGCCTCTAAACCCATTCACCTTTTTTTTAGATTTTTTAATGCAGTAATTGTAAATTTGGATAAGTTACCGCCTGAAAGTCAACAATCATGTATTGCCAGTATTGAGGAAAATATTGAAATATTAAAAACTTATCTGGAGGAAAATCTTCGAGAGAAAGAGAATGATCCGGAAATCCCTAAGACTGGTATGGCAGTATTGCAACAGCAGATAGTTTTGGCGGATGCTATTGAAAAATGGATTATTTCTCTAAAAAAGACTTTTGATGAAGAAGTCACTAGTGTACTGTATTGTTGACATTTGGCTAAATATTTATAGCTATTATAGCCGCTTCATGTTAAAATAAAAGAAAACGGCGGTGATTTATATGGCAAGACCAAGAAAATATGTCATTAAACTTACAGATGATGAATTGAAGACATTAAAATCTATAATTCGCAAAAGTAATACATCTA
>ENA-OPYU01000406-OPYU01000406.1-human-gut-metagenome-genome-assembly--contig:-NODE-406-length-17479-cov-4.597626_pt1 | contig 17479 bp, 19 predicted proteins | sample MGYA00242637_ERZ504482 | MGnify/ENA primary metagenome ERZ504482 (study PRJEB26092, sample SAMD00036237) | human gut metagenome | host: Homo sapiens | study: EMG produced TPA metagenomics assembly of...
AATTTCCATAAGCGACCAGTTAAAAGAGTTTGCAAAACAGGGATGGAAAATGTTGCTGATTGCAGCGCTTGTTATGGTGGGAACCTTTACATTCTCTGCCCTTATTGCACAACTGGGACTTATGATGACAAATGCAATTTGAAAAGGCTGGAAAGAATATGAAAGAAATACAATTATGCGATATTCTCATCAAAGACACCTCCTATCTTACAGAAAAGTTTCAGGTTAAAAAGCACCAGAATATTGTGATTAAGAATGGAAGGATAGAAGCGATTTATCCTTTATCTGATAAGGAAGAAAAAAACTATACAGGAAAGGAAGAACTGGACGGAAGAGGACGTTTATGGATGCCGGGGTTGATAGATGGACATATGCATACAGGACAACAGCTCTTAAAAGGAGCTGTTTTGGATGAACTTCCCATGATATGGATCAGAATTATGCTGCCCTTTGAGAGTACTTTGACGCCCCAAAAGATGGAGCTTAGTGCGAATCTGGCAGCGCTTGAGATGATAAAGAATGGCACGACCGGATTTCTAGATGCGGGAAGTTATTTTATGGAAAAAGCGGCAGAAGTTTACATAAAATCCGGACTGCGTGGCGCTTTGTCTTGCTCTGCTATGGACCAGGGAAATTTCCCGGATTCTATTCGCCAGACAACAGAGGAAGTTCTGGAAACCGAAGATTTGCTCTGGGAAATCTGTGCGGATAAAGGAAATCTGAAAGTTTTTTATGCGTTAAGAGCGCTTATGAACTGCTCACAGGAATTGATTGAGCGCTCTGCCCAAAAGGCACAGGAGCGTGGCACATTTCTTCAGGCACATATGAATGAATATCCGGGAGAAGTAAATTACACACTGGAAAAATATAAACTTCGGCCTGTAGAATATCTGGAAAGTCTTGGAATATTGCAGGAAAATTTCGTGGCAGCACATGGCATCTTATTATCTCCGGGAGAAAAAAGACTTCTGGAGAAGAGAAACGTAAAAGTTGTCCACTGTCCCTTCAGTAATTGTGGAAAAGGTGTTCCGGAAACCCCGGATCTGGTGGAAAGAGGCATCTCTATTGGGCTTGGAACAGATGGTACTGCTCATGGAGGATTAAGTCTGTGGAATGAAATGAAAATCTTCCGTTCAGTTATGAACAGTACCTGGGGAAGCAGGAATGCAGACCCAGAGGTAATGCCTGCAGAAACAATTTTGAATATGGTAACCAAAGGCGGAGCCAGCATTTTGGGAGAAGAAGGAGCTCTTGGCGTTCTGAAGCCAGATTACAGGGCAGACTTGATTTCGATTAACTGGAACCAGCCGCACTTGCTGGCTACTTCTAATCCGGTACATACACTTCTGGAATGTGTCACAGGAGGAGATGTGGCAGACAGCATCGTGGAAGGGCGGATATTGATGAAAAACCGTCAGGTTTTAACCCTGGATGAAGAAAAAATTCTGTGGCAGGCAATGCAGTATTTTGAGAAAGGAGAGATATCCTCATGAATGGTGCATTAATAGGAAGTATGGCAGTACTTGTAATCATCGGAGCTGCCAATGGTGTAATTGGAGGTCTCATTGGTATTTGTGGAATTGCAGGATTCTTGCTGCCTATGCTGTATACAGGCGCTTTGGGATATAGCGTGGATCAGGCGCTGGCGTACAGCTTTCTGGCATTTCTGGTGTCTGGATGCATTGGCGCCTGGCAGTATCGCCGGGAAGGAAACCTGGATATTCCTCTTTCAGTAAAGCTGGGAGCAGGAAGTGCTATAGGAGCTGTGGCAGGAGTGGCGCTTCAGTCCATGATTGAAAAAGAAACAGCAAAAGCTATTTTGTATGTAGTAGTGCTGTTTTCAGGGATTTCCATTCTGTTTAGAATGTGGAAAGAGAAAAAAATGTGCAGGACAAGAAGAGAAAAAGTCCGAAAAAAATCTTACAGAAAACATCGGATTCCTTTTGCTGCTTGGTATGACGACAGGAGCAGTTTGCGCTTTGTCCGGAGCAGGCGGTCCGGTGCTGGTAATGCCGCTTTTAGTGGTATGCGGTGTCTCTGCAAGAACAGCGGTTGGTGTTGCATTATTTGATTCTGTTTTTATAGCAGTTCCCTCTTGCGTAGGGTATCTGGCGCGTATTGACTGGAAGGAATCTGTGGTACTGCTGTTTTTGATTGCCATTACCCATGGGATTGGGGTATGGGTTGGAAGCCGCTTTGCCGGAAAAATACCAGTTCAGGGACTGAAAAGATTTATTGCTATATTTTCAGTGGGAATTTCCCTGTATATGTTGTTTGTGGCGTGAGGATATCACGCCACTTTTTCTAAATCAGACAGTGCTTTCGTCGTGATTCCAGTACTGTTCCAGATAGGAGGCAGCTTTTTCAGAAGAGATAGAAAGCTTTTCCGTCAGCTTTTTCAAGGTATCCTCATAGGAAAGGTGAAAATCCTGGCAGATAGAGATAATCGCCTGTACACCTTCAGCAATACCCTGCGCACGTCCTTCTGTTAAACCACTATCTCTTGCTTCTTCACGCAAAAATTCTCTGTAATCTTCTTCATCAAATTCTGTAAGGATCATATTCATAACCTCCGCTTTGTTTTTGGCGAAGCAAATCAGACAAAATTCCATTTTTAATGCAAGTATCTACGGCTTTTATTACAGCATCTTCCCGCCGACATCCTTTATTGATAAAATCCCGGATGCAGGCTATGAACTGTGCATACTGCTTTAGAAGAGAGCATTTTTCCATAAGCTCTCTGTTACAGCCTAAATTAATGTTCAGCATAACAGCAGTACATTCCAGAGCCGGAGCTTTCTCTTTCTGTATAAATAAATCACTAAGATGTAGAATCTGCCTTTCTGGCTGATCTTTTGTACCATTATAGAATACAAAATACTGTGGTGTTGGAATGAGTAACGGGGTTTCGGTATAAAGACGTCTTTTGATAGGTTCGATGTGGGCGCGGTATAAGTCTGCAAAATAGAGCAGCCCACGGAGAGGAAGGTTAGGGCTAAAGGAACTTTGATGTTCATAGAGATTTATAATATGGTCTATGATAAAAGAAGTATCGTTCTTCATACCCATATATACAACGTCTTCTAACGTGGTAATTTCTAAATCTTCTTCATTTGTATAAGCGGTCCCGTTTAGTGCATTGTAAAGAGCCAGAGTCTTTCTTTTTTGCGGAAAATCTACGGAAAAGTTTGTCTTTATGCTTCTTGTTTACTTTTAATTTACTCATAAAGTGTTCCTTTCTTATTGTAACAAAACGTTTTTTTCTCAGAACAATAACAGACGTCATTTTTTCATATCAATTTTTGTTTTATAAAACTTTCTAAAGGAAATATCTGGCGAATGCCAAAATGAAGAAAGCAGAGAACACTGCTTTGATGAACTCATGGTAGCATTGAGTATGGGGAAATGTCAAGCAAAAAATTATATGTTAAAAAGTGCGAAAAAAAGAGTGTGTATATTTGGTTAGATTAACTAATTGATGAAATGACATATCTGTGTTATGTTAGTGATAAAGAATATCGGAAACGTTACCGATATCGTTACCGGAAGCGTTTTGTATAAATGAGTTTAAGGAGAAAAATTATGAGAGCAAGTGGTGTATTACTTCCAGTGTCCTCTTTACCATCTAAGTATGGAATCGGCAGCTTCTCAAAAGAGGCTTTTGAATTTGTAGACCAATTAAAAAGAGGAGGACAGAAATATTGGCAGATTCTGCCTTTGGGTCCTACAGGATATGGGGATTCGCCATATCAGTCTTTTTCTACTTTTGCAGGTAATCCCTACTTTATTGACTTGGAGACCCTGATTGAGGAGGGACTGCTTACAAGAGAAGAATGCGACAGCGTGGATTTTACAGGTCATCCTGCTTATGTGGAGTATGAGAAGATTTATTACGGTAGATTTCCTGTGCTTAAAAAGGCATTTCAGCGTTTTGTGCCAGACCAGGTGTTTTACGATTTTGTAGAAGAAAACAAGTTTTGGCTGGAAGACTATGGCCTATATATGGCTGTTAAAAATAGTCTGAACGGTATTAGCTGGAGTGAATGGGAAGCTGGACTGAAACGAAGAGTGCCGGAGGTTTTGGAACAGAAACGTCAGGAGCTGGCAGAAGAGATTCGTTTTGTCTATTTCCAACAGTATGAATTTATGAAACAATGGAGCAAATTGAAACAATATGCAAACGATAATGGAATCCGCATTATTGGAGACATTCCTATTTATGTGGCCTTTGACAGTGCGGACGCGTGGGCGAATCCAGAACTGTTTCAATTTGATGAGGCGTGTAATCCTATTGGTGTGGCAGGCTGCCCGCCGGATGCATTTGCTGCAACAGGACAGCTTTGGGGAAATCCTCTGTATGATTGGGATTATCACAGAGAAACAGGGTATGCATGGTGGATTCAGCGTCTGAGATATTGCTACAAACTCTATGATGTGGTTCGGGTAGACCATTTCCGCGGTTTTGATGAATATTATGCAATTCCTTTTGGTCATGAAACAGCACAGTATGGAAAATGGGAAAAATGGTCCGGGGATTGAACTGTTTCAGGCAGTAAAAAAAAGGAACTGGGAAACGTAGATATTATTGCTGAGGATTTGGGGTATCTTACAGAGAGTGTGATTCAACTGGTAAAAGATACAGGATATCCTGGAATGAAGGTATTGCAGTTTGCCTTTGATTCCAGAGAGGAGAGTGATTATCTGCCTCATAATTATAATCATAATTGTGTGGTTTATACAGGAACCCATGATAATAATACCATTTTGGGATGGCTGGATGAAATGGCGCCTCATGACAGGGATTTTGCTCTGCGCTATATGAATAATTATCATACGCCTCATCATGAAATGCCATGGGATTTTATTCGTCTGGCTATGGCCTCTGTGGCAGATCTGGCAGTGACGCCAATACAGGAATTTCTGTGTCTGGGAGGAGAGGCAAGAATTAACCGGCCTTCTACATTGGGAACGAACTGGAAGTGGAGATTAACACCAGGCCAGATAACGGACCAGGTAATAGGAAGAATGTATGAAATGACGAAGCTATATGGCAGACTCTGAGAAAAAGGCAGAAAGGCGGCGTCTGAATGGGGAAGATGACAATTAAAGATATTGCCAGAGTGTGTGGGGTTGGTGTCAGTACCGTTTCCAGAGCTATGAATAATCATCCCGATATAAATCCTGAGACAAGAGCCAGGATTATGGAAGAAATTGCAAAGGCAAATTATATTCCCAATAATAGTGCGCGAAATTTAAAGTGCATAGGGACAAAATCCATTGCAGTATTAGTAAAGGGGATTGGAAATGGTTTTTTTAGGAGATTTGGTAGGCGGACTGGAGCGGGAATGTAAAAAGCGGGAATACAGCTTTTTGCTTCAATATGTAGAGGAACAGGAAGATGAAGTGGATGCGGCCATACGGATTGCCAAGGAAAAGAAACCAAGTGGTATGGTATTTTTGGGAGGAGACTTTTCCCATCCTGAGCAAAAAATGGAGCAGTTGGATATTCCTTTTGTGCTAAGCACCATTGAGGCACCGGAGGATAAAGATGGGAAATATGCCTCAGTTTCTGTGGATGACTTTATGGAGAGCTATAAAATGACAGAATATTTGCTGAATCTGGGGCATGACAGAATAGCGGTTATCACAGCGCCAAGAGATGATAAAAGTATAGGGAGACAAAGGCTGCTTGGCTACAGAAAAGCGCTTATGGATAAAGGCGTTCCTTACAGAGAAGAGCTGGTTAAGTATATGGATGCAGAGGAAGACCGGTATTCTTTGAAGTCAGGATATAAACTTACCGGAGAATTGCTGCGGGAAACATCCTTTTCTGCAATCTATGCGGTGTCCGACAGTTTAGCTATGGGTGCGTGCAGGGCGTTAAAGGAAGCGGATTCATTCCAAGGATTGTTCAGTTGCCGGGTTGACGGGACAGAGGAGGCAGAGTTTTATATTCCGAAGATTACCACAATCCGACAGCCTGTGGAGGGTATTGCAAAAGCCACAGCAGATATTTTGTTTGATATGATTATAAACGAAAAAAGCCCCTCAGAAAGTCGTGTTTCCAGGAGAACTTCTGAAACGGGAATCAACGGATATTTGTCATTGAGCATGAATAACAGTAAGATATGTCGCTGCTGCGGCTCTGGGAGAGAAAAATGATATTTCAGGGCTGTTGGCAGCGTTTCTCTTCTATACAATGGGAAAAAAGTGTGGTAAGTTATTAGAGCAAAAAAAATAGGACAAGGAGGGATTACTATTAAGGAATTAGTAGAATTATTTTGGGTCTTTATGAAAATGGGCTCTGTCACATTTGGAGGGGGCTATGCCATGCTTCCCATTATTCAGAGAGAAGTGGTAGCAAAAAAAGGGATGGGCTACAGAAGAAGAGGTTATGGATTATTATGCCATTGGGCAGTGTACACCGGGAATTATTGCGGTGAATACCTCTACCTTTATTGGATATAAGTTGAAAGGCATTTAGGAGGTCTTTGTGGCTACCTTTGGCTTTTGTATTTCCGTCAATTATTATCATTACGATTATCGCGGCATTTATTCAGAATTTTGCACATCTTCCCTACGTTACTTATGCCTTTGACGGGATTCGCGCCTGTGTGTGCGCCTTGATTCTGGATGCAGTGGTAAAACTGGGAAAAAAATCTGTGATTGATAAGTGGTGTCTGGGAATCTGCGTTGTCATTACAATTCTTAGTGCCTTTACGTCTCTTTCTCCTGTAATTCTGGTGGTTTTAGCAGGAGCAGCAGGAGTCTGTATTAAAAAATCTTGAGAAGCTGAAGGGAGAAAAGAAATGACGTTTTGGTTATTGTTTTATGAATTTTTCAAAACCGGGCTTTTTGCAGTAGGCGGCGGTATGGCTACGATTCCGTTTTTATATGCTATTTCAGAGAAAACGGGATGGTTTACTGCAGCAGACATTGGCAATATGATTGCGATTTCAGAGTCCACACCAGGAGCTATTGGCGTGAATATGTCCACTTATGTTGGATTTCATGTGGCGGGAATTCCGGGGGCATTGATTACCACTTTTGGGCTGGTACTGCCTTCTATTCTTGTGATTATTGCGATTAGTAAAGTGTTGAAAAAGTTCAAAGATTCCAGGCTGGTGCAAAAGATTTTCTATGGTCTTCGTCCGGCGTCTACAGGGCTGATTATTGCTGCGGGGCTTGGTGTGGCTCTGGAGACATTTTTCCCCGGAAGTCAGATAACCGAGATATCCGGCTGGCTTGGTAATGTACAGTGGGGAAGAATTATTCTGGCGGCAGCGTTGTTTTTGGGAATTAAAAAATGGCAGAAGCATCCTGTGGTTTACATTGCCATAGCTGCGGTTGTTGGTATGGTGTTTAAGTTGTGATGATTGTGATAAATAGTAATATATAAAATATTCATAAAAAGGGTTTCGGCAGAGAGGATGGCAAAATGAGGCACAAAAGATGGAGAATATGGTTATGGATATTTGCAGCAGTAGTTGTACTTTTGTATCTTGTTGGGGCAAAATTTTCTGGTAAGTGCAGCACTTGTGCCATCCACCATGGAAAAGCTGGATGCGTTTGCCAGAATTACGAAAGATAGTTATGAGGCATTAGTGCAGACAGATGATATTCAGCAGCAGAATGCCAAAGCCTGGGAAGAAACCCAGGAATGGGCAGAGAAGGCTCATGGACAAAAGCTGGAGAGAACAACAGAGGATGGCTACCGTCTGGTTGCCCAGGAGATTTTTACAGAAGAAGAGAGCCATAAATGGGTATTGCTTCTCCATGGGTATACCGGGTGGAAGGAAGCAATGTATCCTTTTGCGGCCTGGTATAATGAGCGGGGATATCATGTGATTGTTCCGGACATGCGATGCCAGGGTGAGAGTGAAGGGGATTTTATTGGTATGGGGTGGACAGACCGTCTGGATAATATGATGTGGATTGATTATATTTTGCAGCAGGATTCTGAGGCGGAGATAGTGATTCATGGTCAGTCTATGGGAGCTGCCTCTGCCCTTATGATGACAGGTGAGAAAAATCTGCCGGGCAATGTGAAGGCGGTGATTTCAGACTGCGCCTTTACAGATGCTTATACCATGTTTGGAGAGAAGATGAAGGAATGGTTTCATCTGCCGGAATTTCCGCTTTTGGATACAGCGAATCTTATGCTGCAAATACGGGGAGGTTATGACCTAAAGGATGCCTCAGCGCTGGAAGCGGTGAAGAAGAGTGAAACACCTACCCTGTTTATACATGGGGATCAGGATGAAATGATAGATGTGAAAATGGCTGAGGGACTTTACCGGGCAGAGGCATGCAAGGAAAAAGAACTGCTGATTGTAGAGGGAGCCGGACATGCACAGTCCCAGGATAAGGACCCGGAAGGATACTTTGGGACTGTGGAAGAGTTTTTGGGTAGATGTAATCCGGCAGTGGAATAAATCCACGTGGACGGATGCTAATCATATGAATAGAAAAGCTGTATAGACCATAATCAGGCCTATACAGCTTTTTGCTTCCTTGTTTTATACAACAAAATAATCAGGATATCTTTCCAAAAGATTTTTCTTTTTCAGTTCGATGTCTGGTTAGGTGGCGGGTCATAAGCATTTGAGCCAATTCGCTATCCTGTCGGGTAATAGCATAAAAAATATCTTCATGATCCTGCAGGCTATGTTTCCCAATATCTGATTTTGCAGACAAAGTTCTCAGACGGTCAAAATGAACCATTTGTTCCTTGACAATTTGATAGGACCAGGTCTTGTTTGCTGCCTCAAAGATAAGTTTATGGAATTCATTGTCCAGATCTAAAAATGTGTCATGGTCTTTTTGAGCCTGAGCATTTCTTTGATTCTGGAGGTTTTTCTCTAGTGCTTCGGCATATGACCTGGGAATGTTCTGACAAACCAGGTTTAGTACAGCGTTTTCCAAGGCAAGACGCATGAAACGCGACTCCTCTACCAGTTCATAATCGATTTTTGTAATATAGCTGCCTCTTTGAGGAAGGATTTCAACCAGATTAATCCGGCTTAATTCAATTAATGCTTCTCTTACCGGAGTGCGGGAGAGAGAGAGAGCTTCAGATAATTCATTTTCGCTTACCGCACTGCCGGGTAAGAGTTCCATATGAATAATATTGTATAAAAGTACTTTGACTGCATAGGTTCGTGCGTTTTCAGAGACGCTTCGTGGTAAAATTTTCATAAGTTTAATCCTCACATTTCCGAAGGGGAATGGTTTTCTTTCACCCTATACAATCAGTATAGCTTTTTAAAAATCAAAAGTCAAAACGATTTTTCTGATAGAGGTATCTTTGCTGTCTATAAAATCAAATGCTTCCTGGGCTTTGGTAAGCGGGAAGGTGTGTGATACAGAACCAGCTAAATCTAATTTTCCTCCATGAATCATTTCAATAGCTTTTCCGAACATCTTGTTTTGTAATCGGGAACCTCTTACATCCAGTTCTTTGGAAGTAATCAGAAATTGATTTACTTCTGTTGCTGAAGTGGAAAATCCCATGGTAATTACACGACCTGCGTTTCCTGTAGCCTGGAGTAACAGGAGCAGGGAAATTTTTTTACACATGCGGCATCAATGGAAACAGTAGCGCCGCGTCCATGTGTATATTCTAAGACTTTGGCCTGAAAATCTTCTTCTAAAACATTAATGGTATATTTTGCACCTGCTTTTTTAGCTTCTTCCAATTTTTCGTTTACAACATCAGCGACAATAATGTAGTCACATAACTGACGGGCAATTTTGAGAATGGAACTTCCAAGGGCACCTATGCCGTATAAAAGAAGCATATCATCTTTTTCTAGTTCGGCTCTTGTACAGGATTGGATAGCTATAGTAGTTGGCTCAATCATAACAGCATCCTGATCAGAAAGAGAATCAGGAAGAATGTAGCAGTCACTTTCCGGCACAGTGATATATTCTCTATAACCACCGTCAATATGAACGCCTCTTACAGCCAGGTGGTCACATACATTTCCTCTTCCTTTTTTACAAGGATAACATTCGCCGCAGCTTGTCACCTGATTTACAATAACTCTATCTCCGGGTTTCAGATTTTGGACGTCTGGACCCACTTCTTCTACTCTTCCTACCATTTCGTGTCCGATAATTCTGGGATAGGTTGCAGCGGCATTGGTTCCATGATAAATTCCGATATCAGAACCACAGATACCTGCGGCGGTCATTTTAATCAAGACATTGTTTTTGTTATCTATAACGGGTTTTTCGATTTCAATAATTTCTAATTGTTCCGGTTTTACAATCTGTACTGCTTTCATGATTTTTCTCCTTTACTAATATGAGACTAAGGTGGGCGAATTCAGATGGTATGTATATGTGAATTTGCCTTTAAAAAAGTTGGTTCCGATAGTGAAACAATGGAAACGAATAACTTACATACAAGTATACTAGGATTAAAGAGGGGGAAAAGTCAATATATAAAGAGAAAAAAACAGAAAATGATTAAAATGCACAAAAAATGAAGGAGAATATCAGTATATATTACGACTTGAAAAAATAATCGAGATATACTACCATACAAGTAACGGAGCGATATGGAAATGAAATGATAGAACATACAAAAAAAGTAGGAGGAATGAATGATTATGAAATTTGCGAAACTTGCAAAGAAAGGGATATGTGCCTTTTTGGCAACTGCCATGGTAGCTGGAACCATAAGTGGATGTTCTGGACAAGACGGAGAGGGAAAATTGGTTAAAATCTCTGTGTGTGTATCCAATCAGACACCGGCTGCAAAGGCTCTTGAAGAAGTTCTGAAGCCTATGATAGAGGAAAAAACCGATGGTAAGTATAATATCCAGATTTATAATTCGGGAGTTTTGGGCAGTGAAAAGGTTACTTACGATTATACAAGAAATGGGATTATTGAGATGTGCGTAATTGGAACACCTATGTGGTCTGAAACACCGAAAATGGCAATTCCGGATTTCCCGTTTGTATTTAGGGATGTGGAGCATGCCAGAAGATGCTATCAGGGAGAATTGGGAGATTACATTACAGAAGATATTGAATCCAGCCAGCCAGTACAGCTTCTTTCCTGGATGCCAAATGGCGCCAGAGTGTTTACTTCCAATAAAAAGCTGGAAGGTCTGGAAGATTTTAAGGGTCAGAAACTCAGGATGCCAAACAATCCGATTCACGTAAAACTGGCAGAGAGCCTGGGGGCTAATGTGGTTATTATGGATTTGGGTGAAGTATTTACTGCGTTGGAGCAGGGAGTTGCTGATGGACAGGATAACCCACTGGCTACTGTTAAAACAGAGGGCTGGTATGAAGTGCAGGATTATGTGTATGATACCAATCATATCGTAGCGTCTCTGGAACTTTTTGCTGGGGAGCAGTTCTGGGAAACACTCAGTGAAGAAGAACAGCAGATTTTTGAAGAGGCAGCAAAGGCAGCTTCAGATTATGCCTGGGATTTATATATTGAACAGTTGGAAACGGACAAAGAGTTTATGAAAGAAAAAGGTCTGACTGTTACAGATCTTACAGAAGAAAGCAGAGAAGATATGCTGGAGAAAATTCAGCCGGTATATGATTATCTGGATTCTGAGTATGAATGGGCTCCGGATGTGCGCAAAATGATTGAAGAGATTGAGTAAGGAGAATGTTATGGGAAATAAGTTAATAGATAAACTGTTTAAGGGAATTGATTACTTGACGGGAATTCTTACAGGACTCATGGTATTGTTTGTGTTTTTGAACGTGGTACTCCGTACCTTCTTTAATTCAGGACTTACATGGTCTGAAGAACTGTCAAGATACTTGTTTGTATATGTAACCTATATTGGAGCTATCAGCGCAATGAGGGCGAATGCGCATCTGGGCGTAGATACATTGATTTCCAGAGTAAAACCAGGATTGCAAATGATAATGTATGTGGTTTCTCAGGGACTTATTGCTGCTCTGATGGGGATTCTGGTACATGGAAGTTTTAAGATGGTGGTTCAGAATACAGCTTCCAGAACGGCGGCGCTTGGGATTCCGTATTCAGTTCTCTATTTTGCAGGGATTATCACAGGTGTGTCTATTGCAATTATGGCGGTTGTAAATATTATCCATGCACTGACACATCCGTCAGAGATTTCTGAAATTGTAACCATGAGTACATCTGATGATGATGATATTGCAGCAGATGCAAAAGACGGTGCAGAAAATCTCTCTGATGAGGAATATGCAAAACGTTTAAGAGAGGGAGGAAATTGATATGACATTAGTGGTATTTTTGGCAGCTCTAATTGGCGGAATGCTCATTGGCTTGCCCATATGTTTTTCTTTATTGTTCAGCGGCGTAAGTATGATGTTGTTCTTAGATGGTTTTAACTCACAAATTTTATCACAGAATCTGTTTTCTGGTGCAGATTCCTTCTCCATGATGGCGGTTCCGTTTTTTATCATGGCAGGCGAATTTATGAACCGGGGCGGTATTACAAAAAGAATCGTAAATGCAGCAAATGCACTGGTTGGACATGTGCGGGGCGGACTTGGATATGTATCTATTCTGGCAATTTTGGTGTTTGCCAGCATGGTAGGTTCCGCTGTGGCTTCCACTGCATTCCTGGGCGCAATCCTGATACCTATGATGGTAAGAGCTGGTTATAAGAGAGATACTTGTACAGGTTTGATTGCAGCGGGAAATATTTTATCTCCCATTATGCCTCCGTCTGTGCCAATGATTATTTTTGGAGTACAGGCAGGAGTTTCTGTAACAAAATTGTTCATGGGCGGTATTGCTCCGGCTGTTTACCTGTCAGCTTCTTTGTGTGTTCTCTGGTTTTTTGTGGCTAAGAGAGACAATTTGCCAAAAGCAGAACGCCAGAGCATGAAACAGATTGGAAAAGCTCTGATTGACGGTCTTTGGGCATTGATTTTACCTCTGTTTATTTTGTTTGGTTTGAGAAGTGGGAAGTTTACTCCTACAGAAGCAGGTGTAATTGCAGCAGTATATGCGTTGTTTGTAGGTATGTTCGTATATAAAGAATTGAAGTTTAATATGTTGATGGATTGCCTGGTGTCAGCAGCAAAGTCATCTTCTGTTATTATGTTCCTGGCAGCAGCAGCAATGGTGTCTTCTTGGATGATGACGGTTGCCAATGTTCCGGCTATTGTAACAAAAATTCTGGCTCCGTTTATTGAGCATCCGACACTTCTTATGCTGGTTATCTGTCTGATTGTACTTTTGGTAGGAACTTCTATGGATGTTACGCCAACAATTATGATTCTTACTCCAGTGCTTCTTCCGGCAGTGAAGGAAGCAGGAATTGATGTGGCATACTTTGGAGTAGTATTTATTTTGATGACCGTTATGGGACTTCTGACACCTCCGGTAGGTACTGTGCTGAATGTGGCTTGCAGTGCTGGAAAGATAAATATGGAACGTATTGTAAAAGCAGTATGGCCATTCCTTCTGGCGGAAGTTGTTATTCTTCTGCTGATGGTGTTATTCCCACAGATTGTAACTGTTCCAATGCAGTTCTTCATGGGAAGCTGATATTGTTTGTCTGGTAACTTTTGGTGAATAAATGATAATTTAGGAGATGAATATTATGGAAATGACAATGCGCTGGTATGGAAAAGCTTATGATACCGTAACTTTAGAACAGATTAAACAGACCTGCTATGCAACAGGGGTTATTACAACGTTATATAATAAAATGCCGGGAGAGGTTTGGACTTACGAAGAGATTATGGCGCTGAAAAAGGATGTGGAGGATGCAGGACTTCATCTGGCTGGCATTGAAAGCGTGAATGTAAGTGATGCAATTAAAATAGGTTCCCCTGAAAGAGATAAAGATATTGCCGCTTATATTGAAACCTTGGAAAACCTTGGAAAAGCAGATATCCATATGGTGTGCTATAATTTCATGCCGGTATTTGACTGGACCAGAACAGAACTGGATCGGGTTCGGGCGGATGGAAGTACCGTTATGGCATATAATCAGGATGTGATTGATCATATGAATCCGGAAAAGATGTTTGACAGAATCAAGAATGATATGAATGGAACGGTTATGCCAGGCTGGGAACCGGAACGTATGGAAAAGGTAAAAGAATTATTTGAGCTTTACAAAGATATTGACGAAGAAAAATTATTTGAAAACCTGAAATACTTCCTGGAAGCAATTATGCCGGTTTGTGACAAATACGATATTAACATGGCAATCCATCCGGATGACCCGTCCTGGAGCGTATTCGGTCTGCCGCGTATCATTTCCGCCCAGGCAAAACTGAAACGTATGATGGAAATGGTTCCAAATAAACACAATGGCGTTACTTTCTGCATGGGCTCTTATGGAACAAACTTAAACAATGATTTAGTGGACACTATCCACATGTTGAAAGGAAGAATCCACTTTGCGCATATCAGAAATCTTCGTTTTAATGATGGCATGCGTGACTTTGAAGAAAGCGCTCATTTAAGCTCTGACGGTACTTTTGATATGTATGCTGTTATGAAAGCATTGTATGAGACAGGATTTGAAGGTCCAATTCGCCCGGATCATGGACGTATGATTTGGGGCGAAAAAGCAATGCCGGGTTATGGATTGTATGACCGCGCTTTAGGGGCTGCGTATCTGTGTGGTCTTTGGGAAGCTGTAAAAAAAGAAAGTAATAAATAGGGGGCGCTGTTATGAAATTAACATTAGAAGGTCTGAAAAATAAACAGGACTGGGAAGCAGCAGGAATCAAACTTCCCTCTTATGATATTGAAAAGGTTGCAGAAAATACAAAAAAAGCTCCGGTGTGGGTTCATTTTGGAGCGGGAAACATTTTCCGTATCTTCATCGGCGGACTGGCTGACGCCTTGCTGGAAAAAGGTGAAGCAGACAAAGGTATCACCTGTGTAGAAACCTTTGACTTTGATGTGGTAGATAAAATCTACGAACCTTACGACAATCTGGTGCTGGCTGTTACCTTTAAAAGCAGATGGCTCCACAGACAAAAAAGTCCTTGGTTCTCTTACCGAAGCAATCAAAGCTCAGTCCAATGTTGCAGAAGAATGGAACCGCTTAAAAGAAATTTTCGTAAACCCTGCACTGCAGATAATTTCCTTTACCATTACAGAAAAAGGTTATGCTTTAAAAGGAGCTGACGGAAACTTCTTCCCATTCATCCAGGCAGACATTGACAATGGTCCGGAAAAAGCAGGTTCCGCTATGGCTGTCGTTTGTGCTCTGTTAAATGAACGTTACAAAGCAGGAAAGGCTCCTCTTGCTGTGGTTTCCATGGACAACTGCTCTCACAATGGTGAAAAGCTCCAGACTTCCATCCTGACTATGGCAAAAGAATGGCTGGCAAAAGGCTTTGTGGAAGAAGGGTTTGTGGAATATCTGTCCGATGAAAAACAGGTTTCCTTCCCATGGTCCATGATTGATAAAATCACACCAAGACCAGCAGATTCTGTATGCGAAGACCTGGAAAAAGCAGGCGTAGAAGAAATTGCTCCTGTAATTACTTCCAAGAGAACTTACATTGCTCCTTTCGTAAACGCAGAAGGACCTCAGTACCTGGTAATTGAAGATAAATTCCCTAATGGAAGACCAGCTCTGGAAAAAGCAGGCGTTTACCTCACAGACAGAGATACCGTAAATAAAGTAGAACGTATGAAAGTTACTACCTGCCTGAATCCTCTTCATACAGCACTGGCTGTATATGGCTGCGTGCTGGGCTATACTTTAATTGCAGATGAAATGAAAGACGAACAGTTAAACAAGCTGGTTTACCAGATTGGACCTGTAGAAGGTATGCCAGTGGTGACAGACCCAGGTATCCTCTCTCCTGCTGATTTTGTAGATGAAGTTATTAATGTTCGTATTCCGAACCCATTTATGCCCGGATACACCACAGCGTATTGCTACAGACACTTCACAGAAGGTAGGCATCCGCTACGGTGAAACCATTAAATCCTATGTAGCACAGTACGGAGATGCAAAAAAAATTTAACAGCCATTCCTCTGGCAATTGCAGGATGGTGCAGATATCTCTTAGGTGTGGATGATGAAGGAAATACCTTTGAACGTTCCGCTGACCCAATGCTGGAAGAACTGAGCAAAGCTCTGGAAGGCGTCGAAGTTGGAAACTCAGCTTCTTACAACGGACAGTTAAAATCCATCCTTTCCAATGCAAACATCTTTGGCATTGACTTATATGAAGCTGGAATCGGTGAAAGAATCGAAGAAAGTTCTTAGAAGAAATTGCCGGAAAAGGCGCTGTAAGAGCTGCTTTGCAAAAAAATATGTATAGATAAAAAATAGAAATGTGTGAAATTTTCCTGCCAGTAGTTTGTGCTACTGGCAGGGTTTTTTAATAAAAAGTCTTTCCAGAGGCATCTAAATCCTGTTCCAGTTCGTCTGGAATATATTTCCGGAAAATGTAAATAAAAATATTGGATGTCAAATAACCGGTAAGCCCTATTCCGCAGCAGAGAAAAAGACCAATAAAAGGCGGAAAAGATATTCCAAGCAGTATAATGGTGAGGTAAATTACTAATAAAAGCAGAGAGCAGAAAAAATGTCGGATAGACATTAAAAGGGCATTTTTGACATTGTTAAATATATTGTTTTCAAACTTTGCCTGTACCGGAAAGATATACAGGGCTAATAGTACGAAAGGAATCAGGAATACGGAACAGCTGATAAGCATAACGCGTCCCATGGTGTTGTCAAGCGCTATACTGAACCTGATATCAATAGAAAATACCAATCCCACCAATACCAGAACAATCCAGAGGATGGTGGATTGCTTGAAGTTCTGCCGGAAGGATTTTCGGAAATTCTGGGTTACATAACCTTCGCCGGTGCGGATGCGCTTCATACAGCTATAATAAAGGGCTGTAGTGGAGGCGCCTATAGTGATTATGGGAAGGCTGTAAAGAATCCAGAGAAAATGCAGAGTTACAATATCTGCTACAAAATAAAGAAAACGGGAAAATGGACTGTCATATGAAAATAAGTTCATAATAAAACGCTCCTCCTGTGTAAGTTCATAGTGATAAACATATTATAGCTTTTTTGCTCCTGAATAGGAAGTGTAATATTGAACAAAAAATCTTTAGATAAAACTGTAATATTTTAATAAAAACTAAATTAAATATTGCATAGTAGTTTGTATTGATGTAAACTAAAGAGAAGAAAAATCAAATTTATCCTTTTTGGAAAAAAATGGGGTAAAGGGGTAGGAAAAAATCATGAACCCAGAATATTACAAAAAAATCAAGCTACAATCAACCTTTTATTGAACAGCGGGCAGATCCATATGTGTATAAACATACAGATGGGATGTATTATTTTACAGCATCGGTACCGGAATATGACAAAATTGGTCATGAGAGGTGCGAAGACAATCAAGGAACTGAGAGAAGCCAAGGAACATACTCTTTGGAGGAAGCACAAGGAGGGGCCTCAGAGTATCCATATATGGGCGCCGGAGGTTCATTATCTTTATGGGG
>ENA-OPYU01000407-OPYU01000407.1-human-gut-metagenome-genome-assembly--contig:-NODE-407-length-17449-cov-3.229073_pt1 | contig 17449 bp, 22 predicted proteins | sample MGYA00242637_ERZ504482 | MGnify/ENA primary metagenome ERZ504482 (study PRJEB26092, sample SAMD00036237) | human gut metagenome | host: Homo sapiens | study: EMG produced TPA metagenomics assembly of...
TTGTAGACGCATTCTGCGGTGCAAACAAAGATACCCGTATGGCTATCCGTTTCATCGTTGAAGTTGCATGGCAGGCACACTTTGTAACAAATATGTTCATTCAGCCAACAGCAGAAGAACTGGAAAAACTTTGTACCTGACTTTGTTGTTTACAACGCTTCTAAAGCAAAAGTTGAAAATTACAAAGAATTAGGACTGAATTCCGAAACTGCTGTAGTATTTAATATTACAAGCCGTGAGCAGGTTATCATTAACACATGGTACGGCGGAGAGATGAAAAAAGGTATGTTCTCTATGATGAACTACTACCTGCCTTTGAAGAACATTGCTTCTATGCACTGCTCTGCAAACACTGACATGAACGGTGAAAACACAGCAATTTTCTTCGGTCTTTCCGGAACAGGTAAAACAACTTTATCTACAGACCCGAAACGTCTCCTTATTGGTGATGACGAACATGGCTGGGATGACAACGGCGTATTCAACTTTGAAGGTGGATGCTACGCAAAAGTTATTGACCTGGATAAAGAATCCGAACCAGATATCTACAATGCAATCAAACGCAACGCTCTTCTTGAGAACGTTACACTGGATGCAGAAGGAAAGATTGACTTTACAGATAAGAGCGTAACAGAAAATACACGTGTATCTTATCCAATCAACCACATTGAAAACATTGTACGTCCTATTTCCTCTGCACCGGCAGCTAAGAACGTAATCTTCCTGTCTGCAGATGCTTTCGGCGTACTGCCTCCAGTATCTGTTCTGACACCAGAACAGACAGAATACTACTTCCTGTCTGGATTTACAGCAAAACTTGCTGGAACAGAACGTGGTATTACAGAGCCTACACCAACCTTCTCTGCTTGCTTTGGACAGGCTTTCTTAGAGCTACATCCTACAAAATACGCAGAAGAGCTGGTTCGCAAAATGAAACAGAGCGGAGCAAAAGCATACCTTGTAAACACAGGATGGAACGGAACAGGAAAACGTATCTCTATCAAAGATACCCGTGGTATCATTGACGCTATCTTAAACGGAGATATCCTCAATGCACCTACTAAGAAGATTCCATACTTCAATTTTGAAGTGCCTACAGAATTACCAGGTGTTGATTCTAAGATCCTTGATCCTAGAGACACATATGCAGATGCTTCTGAATGGGAAACAAAAGCTCAGGATTTAGCAGATCGTTTCATTAAGAACTTCAAGAAATATGAAGGAAACGAACTTGGAAAAGCATTAGTAGCTGCTGGTCCACAGAAATAATTTCAGTAAATGTCAGAAAGGGAGGTCCTGATTCTAAGAATCAGGGCGTCCTTTCTGTCTCTGCAAAAATTGGATAAAATTTCTTATAGAATCTTCGCATTTTTGTTGAAATATTCCATATACTAGAGTATAATAAAGACATGAAAAGTCCTGGGGTGTTCGATGATCCCATTTATTTTGAACCTACATTACTTTAAACGGGATTCCTACATTGCGGTAACTGATGTCAGGCCGTCATTATGCAGCGGAAGACAGAGGTGAAGCTGCGGTTGCCCACCTAGCATAAGCTAGGAGTCAGAAGATGGGAAACGGCACTTTGGGACTTAAAAAAAGAGCCCTGTAAGAAGGGGCTTTTGTTGTTTCAAGAGAAAATAACAGAGGAACTTGTTATAAAGGAGAAGAAAAGCTATGGGAATTACAAAACGTGCATTTGGAAAAAGTATGGAAGGCCGGGAGGTTTTTTTATATGAAATTACAAATAAAAACCAGGTTACTTTAACTGTCAGTGACTTTGGAGCTACTTGGGTACATATGCTGGTTCCGGATAAGACAGGGGGAAAAAGAGATGTGGTATTGGGATATGACAGTGCAGAAGGATATCACACCAATCCCAACCATTTTGGCGCTGTGATCGGAAGAAACGGAAACCGAATCGGGAAGGCGAAGTTTACCATTGATGGCAAAGACTATCAACTGGCTGTAAATGATAATCAGAATAATCTTCACAGTGGCCCAAACTGGTATCGCACCAGAGTATGGGATGTAAAAGAAGTAAATCAGGAGAAAAACAGCGTAACCTTTGAAATTTTCAGCCCGGATGGGGATCAGGGATTTCCGGGAAATTTCACAGGTTCTGTGACTTATGAATTAACCGAAGAGAATCAGGTGGTACTGCATTATCAGGGAAGTGCAGATGCAGATACCATTGTAAATATGACCAACCACTCCTATTTTAACCTGGCAGGACAGGAAGCAGGAGCAGAGGCTATGCTGAACCATGTGGTTCAGATTCATGCGTCGGAGTATACTCCTGTTTGTGATGCAGAAGCGATTCCTACAGGAGAACTTGCAACAGTCAAAGGAACTCCTATGGATTTTACAGAGCCAAAAACCATTGGACAGGATGTGGAGGCTGATTTTCAGCAATTAATTTTCGGCGGTGGTTATGACCACAATTATGCTCTTTGTTATGAAAAGGGTGAAGTAAAAGAAGCGGCAAAAGTTGTTTGCAAAGAATCCGGTATTGTAATGAAGGTATTTACAGATCTTCCGGGTATGCAGTTTTATATTGGTAACTTTATTGATAATGAGCCGGGAAAAGGCGGACATGTGTATGAAAAGCGAAGTGGCTTCTGTATGGAAACCCAGTATTATCCAGATGCCTGCAATCAGGCTGCTTTCCAGTCTTCTGTGCTGAAGAAAGGGGAAGTATATGATACGGTAACTATGTATGAATTCTCTGTAGAAGCAGAATAAAAATAGGAAATAGTTCGAAGCTGTGGCATGAAAGGAGATATCGGGGAACTTCCTGATGGGATTTTCGGCTGCAGCTTTGTTTTTGTATTGAATAGAAATGGATTGCATATAGTAATATATGGACTGGAAACAAAAAATAAAATGGAAGCTGTTTGTTATACTAATGGCGCTTCTGGGAATTTTGGTGGTTTGGTTTGCAGGAAAGGCAGGAGAGAAAAAAGGAAATGCAGAAAAAGAGATGCTCAGGGAGCAGGCGGTAAAGGAAAATGAATGGGCCAGTCTGCTGTCAGAGACAGAACCCCAAGAGAAGGAAGAGCCAGAGGATTCGTTGGAAGAGAAACCAGAGAACACAGAAAAGCCAGAAGAAGAGGAACAGCAGATTCAGGTGCTGCTTATGACTAATGGATATGACAGCTATTATCATACAGAGGTGACGGTGCAGGCTCAGGGAAATTATGAAATCCAGGGCAACGGACAGGGATGGCTAAAGGATGGGGAAACCTTGCAACTGAAAGGAAACAGTCCAGAATTTTCCGGAGGCAGTGTAAAGCTGCTTCCGGAAAATCCGGAGAACCGTTTAAAGGTGCTTTCGCTTACCAGAGGTCAGGGAAACCCGGCTTACAGAGGAAGTCTTACCATATATGGAGATGAAAATGGGCTTCGCATGGTAAATGAGCTGCCTTTGGAGCAGTATCTTTGTGCAGTGGTTCCCAGTGAGATGCCATCCTCTTATCCGCAGGAAGCCTTAAAAGCTCAGGCTGTTTGCGCCAGGACTTATGCAGTGGTACAAATGCAGGCGGGAAAACGGAAGGATCTTGGGGCGCAGGTAGATGACAGTGTGGCATTTCAGGTATATGGCAACAGTCAGGAGGCAGACAGCAGCAAAGAAGCTGTGGAAGCTACCAAAGGAGAGATTCTGCTTAATGAGGGAAAGCCTATTACCGCTTATTATTTTTCCACTTCTCATGGAAAAACCAGTACGGATGAAGTCTGGGAGGCTTCTGTACCTTCTGCTTATTTAAAAAGCGTGTCCTGTACTTACGATGCCAAAGAACCCTGGTTTCAGTGGGAAACAGAACTGTCTGCAGAACAGCTTCTGGAAAATGCTGTGGTCATGTTTCCTGAGGTCTCTAAGATACAGGGACTGGAAATCAAAGAGACCGGAGAAGGAGATGCGGTTTTGAATCTGGCGCTTCATACAGATCAGGGAAGCAAAGAACTGAGAAGCGAATATGCCATCCGTTCCTTGCTGGCACCTGTGGGAAGTTCCATTATCCGTCAGGACGGTTCCAGCGTAAAAGGAGGAAATCTCCTTCCAAGCGCATATTTTACACTGGAAGAGTCCAGAGGAAAAGATGGCAGTCTGCTGGGATATCAAATTGCAGGAGGAGGATATGGGCACGGTGTGGGGATGAGCCAGAACGGTGCAAAAGGTATGGCAGAAAGCGGGAAAACCTACCGGGAGATTTGTCTTAGTTTTTACCAGGATGTAGAACTGGGGAAAAAGTCCAGGATATTGTCAATCCGTAAAATTCATGATATAATTGGCGAATTATTGGAAAGGGCAGAAGGAGCAGATATGAAAGGACTGAAAAAAGCAGCAGATACTGTTATGGGATTTATAGATAGTATGGGAAGGCGCCATGCAACTGCATATGCAGCTCAGGCAGCCTATTTTATCATACTGTCTTTTATTCCTTTTATGCTGCTTTTGATGACTTCTATTAAGTACACGCCCCTGACCAGGGAAGAAGTTATCCGGGCAATTATGTATGTGTGTCCTGAGCAGTTTCAGGGATTCATTGAGGGAATTGTCTGGGAGGTTTATGAGAAGTCTCTGGGGGTTGTTCCTGTTTCTGCTATTTTAGCTCTCTGGTCTGCGGGAAAAGGGCTTCAGGCGCTGACCAATGGGTTTAATTCCATTTATCAGATTGAGGAAACCCGTAATTATTTTGCCACCAGAATCCGGGCAGTATTTTACACCCTGGTGTTTATTCTGGCTATTGTATCTACGCTGGTTCTGCAGGTGTTTGGAAACAGTCTGCAAAGAGAACTAAGCAAGCGGCTGCCTTTTATGGATCAGATTGTTGCCATGATTATCAGTATGAGAGTGGTCATTACCATGAGTACCCTGTGCCTGGTGTTTCTTCTGATGTATAAATTTATTCCCAATAGAAAGGCAACCTTTCGCAGTCAGCTTCCCGGCGCTGTTTTGTGTGCAGTCTGCTGGTCTGCATTCTCCTTTGGTTTTTCCCTCTATGTGGATTCTTACAGTGGCTTTTCCAATATGTACGGAAGTATGACAACCATTGTTCTGATACTGCTCTGGCTCTATTTTTGTATGATGTTTGTTATGATTGGAGCCCAGGTAAACCACTATTTTGAAGAAAAATTTCAAAGGCTTCATCAGATAGCAACAGAGGCCATACGCCGGGAGTATCAGCAGCTTTTAAAGAGCGAAGAGGAGGAGCCGGAGGAAAAAACAGAGGAAAAAGAAGACTCCAGGTAAAGAACTTCTTGACAGAATCAGGGAAACTGGCTACAATAGGGTACAGACATAGGAAAAAAGCAAAGAAAGTGTTAGTAGATACTTATTTTCTGTCAGAGATGGGGTGCCACCGGCTGAAAGCGCTCCTCAGTTCAGATAAGTGTTGAGATTCCCACTGGAGCTGCAGTTCTGAAACAAGGAGTAGGAAGTGACGTGGCTGTGCGTTAAACAGTTTCGAGTGCCTGGAGCATATGCTGCAGGAACAAGGGTGGTACCACGGATTATTGACTTCGTCCCTTTTGGGGATGGGGTCATTTTTTGCTTTTCTATAATCAAAATCAAAAAAGGAGAATACTATGCAGGAATTAAATCATAAACTTGCTGAGATTAAGCAGGAAATTCTGGATGGAATGGAACAGTTGGAAAGTTCTAAAGAAGTATATGAATTTCAAAAAAATCTTACCTGGATTCTAAAAAGGGAAAAATCGGACAGCTTATGAAAGAGATGCGCAACATTGCGCCGGAAAACAGAGCTGCCTATGGAAAAAGTGTCAATGAACTGAAAGAGTGGGCTACTGCATGCTTTGAAGAGCTGGATGTAAAGTTAAAAGCAAAAGAACTGCAGCAGAGATATGAAAATGAAAAAAGTTGATATTACTATGCCTGCTGTGAAGAAAAACAAAGGGGAAATCTTCACCCGATTACTCAGGTGAGAAATCAGTTGATTGATGTATTTTCCTCCATGGGCTTTGAGGTTTTTGAAGGAACTGAGATTGAGACCGATTATTATAACTTTACTGCCCTGAATACACCACAGGATCATCCGGCACGTGATATGCAGGATACCTTTTATCTGTCACCGGAATTTCTGCTCCGTACCCAGACTTCAGCGGGACAGATTCATGTTATGGAGAACAGAAAACCTCCCATTAAAATTTTATCACCTGGTAAGGTATTCCGCTCTGATGATGATGCCACCCATTCTCCAATGTTTACCCAGATGGAAGGTCTGGTAGTAGACAAGGGAATCACTCTTTGCGACTTAAAAGGTATGCTGGACGTGTTAGTTCAGAAAATCTACGGAGAGGGAACCACCACAAGATTAAGACCATCTTACTTCCCATTTACAGAGCCATCTGTAGAAGTAGACTGCAGTTGTTTTGCTTGTGGCGGAAAAGGCTGCAAGCTGTGTAAGGGAACCGGATGGATTGAAGTATTAGGCGCCGGAATCGTAAACAAAAAGGTGTTGGAAAACTGCGGTATTGATTCAGAAGAATACAGTGGTCTGGCCTTTGGTATCGGTATTGAACGTACTGCTATGCTGAAATACGGTATCAATAATATTAAACTGCTGTTTGAATCTGACTTACGGGTTTTAGAACAGATTGATGATTAAAAAAGACGGAGGTTTGTTATGTTAGTACCATTAAGCTGGTTGAGAGATTACGTTGATATCAATGTAGACCCAAAAGAATTGGAGAAAAAACTGTTTTCCTGTGGGTTTGAAGTAGAAGAATTAACGGAAGTAGGAAAAGACATCAGTAAGGTTGTGGTTGGATATGTGGAAGAATGCGAGAAAATTCCAGATACCCATTTAAGCCTTTGCAAAGTCAATGTAGGGGAAGAAGAACTTCTGCAGATCTGCTGCGGTGCAGATAATGTAAAAGCAGGAGGAAAATACCCGGTAGCTTTAGTTGGGGCAACCGTATATGCCACAGCCAAAGATCATAAGACCATAGAAGGTGTTATGACCATTAAAAAAGGAAAATTAAGAGGCTATGAATCCTTTGGTATGCTGTGTTCCGGGGTAGAGCTGGGTGTCAGTGAAAATATGTATCCAGGCGCAGGTTACAATGGACTTCTGGTATTGCCGGAGGATGCGGAAGTTGGTGCAGATGTAAAACCAATTCTGGGACTGGATGACTGGATTTTTGACATTGCCATTACTGCAAACAGACCAGACTGCCAGAGCATTTTCGGTATTGCCAGAGAAGTGGCTGCTGTTCTTGGAACAGAGCTTCATGAGCCTGCTCTTACTTATACAGAGACAGAAGTGAAAAAAGAAGGATTCCAGGTGTCCGTAGATGCACAGGATATCTGTCCACGTTACATTGCCCATTATGTACATGATGTAAAGATTGGGGAATCTCCGGCATGGATGAAGAGAAGACTTGCCCTGGTTGGTATTGATGCTATTTCCAATGTGGTGGATATTACCAATTATGTGTTAAAAGAACTGGGACAACCTATGCATGCTTTTGACTGCTCTTATCTGGAAGGCGATGAAATTCGGGTAAGAAGAGCAAAAGAAGGAGAGAAAATCGTAACACTGGACGAAAAAGAATTTACTTTAAATCCGTCTAACTTAGTCATCTGCGACGGTGTGAAATCGGTTGCTCTGGCAGGCATTATGGGAGGATTAAATTCTGAAATCCGTGATACCACAACAGAAGTAATGTTTGAAGCAGCAAAATTTGCCCGTGACAATGTCAGAAAGAGCTCCCGGGCTCTTGGACAGTCTTCTGATTCCAGCGCCCGTTTTGCGAAAGGTGTGGATGAATATACCACAGTCATGGCTATGAAACGTGCCCTTCATCTCATGGAAGAACTGGGATGCGGAAAAGTATCTTCCACGCACTTAGATGTGAATACAGGAAATTCTATCCAGCCGGTGGAAATGAAAACTCAGCGTGGAAAAATGTGAATCAGGTGCTGGGTATTCAGGTTCCGGATGAAGAAATTATCCGTATTCTTGAAAAATTTGCAGTTTGCGCCTGTTATTTCAGGGAATGAGCTGACCATTCAGGTTCCTGCATTTCGTGAGGATGTAGAAGATTATCCTGATATTGCAGAAGAAGTTATTCGTATGTACGGATATGACCATGTGACGTCTACCTTTATGCCCACAGCCAGGGTCACTACCGGAGGCATGAATACCAGACAGAAAACAACCTTAAAAGTAAAGGAAGCTTTGTGCAGCGCAGGAGCCTATGAAGGAATCCATTATTCTTTCTTCTCTCCATCTGATTTAGATTTATTAAATCTTCCAGAAGATGCAAAAGAGAGACATGCCATCCGTATTATGAATCCCATTAATGAGGATCTGTCTCTTATGAGAACTACCCTGGCTCCGGCTATGATTCATGCTATTGCCAGAAACCAGAAAAAAGGGAACCTTAGAGGGACGTATTTTTTGAAATGGGAAGCATTTTCCTTCCAAAAGAACTGCCACTTACGGAATACCCGGATGAGAGAGAAACTCTTTGCATTGGTGTATTTGGAAAAGAAGAATCCTTCTATACTTTAAAAGGGCTGGCAGAGACTGTGGCAGAAGCGTTGTTTGTAAACTTTACTTATGAGCCTGCCCAGAAAACTTATCTTCATCCTTATCAGACAGCCTCTATTCACTGCAATGGACAGGAAGTAGGATATTTAGGAAAAGTTTCCTATGAAATTCAGGACAGTGAAGATATGCGTACTTCTGCCTACATTCTGGAACTGGATATGGAAGCTTTATCTCAGTGGTATGGCATTACGCCAGTCTTCACTCCACTGCCAAAATTCCAGGAAGAAAAACGTGACCTGGCTTTGGTTATGGATAAAGCAGTTACCTGCGGACAGATTGAAGATTGTATCAAAGAGTCCTGCAATTATGTGAAATCCGTAGAATTGTTTGATGTATATGAAGGAAAACAGATTCAGGAAAATCAGAAGAGCATGGCATTTACCGTATTGTTCACTCCAAAAGAAGAAGAATTTACTGCCAATGCAGTGGATGCTTTTGTGAAGAAGATTCTGAAAAACCTGGACAGAAAATTAAATGTAACCTTGCGTTCTTAAGGAGTAGGGTATTATGAAATTATACATTATCCGTCATGGAGAGACCAAATGGAATGTAGAACGCAGACTCCAGGGGGCTTCTGATACGGATTTAAATGAAAAAGGAATTGCTCTTGCAAAGGTAACCGGGGAAGCGCTGAAGGAAGTACCTTTTTTCTGCTGCTTTACCAGTCCGTTAAAAAGAGCAAAAGAAACAGCCAGGCTGGTGCTTGGGGAAAAAGAGATACCTGTTTATCTGGATGAGAGAATCCAGGAGATTTCTTTTGGAACCTGGGAGGGGCGGGATTCTGTCCTTCTCCCGGGAAATATGCTGGATAATTTTTTCCATCATACAGAGCAGTATGAGGCGCCGGAAGGGGGAGAGGAAATTCTCTCAGATTTGTGCCAGAACCAAAGCGTTTTGGGAGGATATTACCTCCAGGGAAGAACTTCAGGATAAAACTATCCTCATTGCATCCCATGGATGCGCAGTTCGTGGGCTTTTACAGAATGTGTACGAGGATGCCGGAATTGAAAATTTCTGGCATGGCTGTGTTCCGCCAAACTGCAGCGTCAATGTTGTGGAAGTAAAAGGGAATAAGGCGGTACTGCTGGAAGAGGATAGGGTGTATTATAAATAATCTGCGGGAACTCCGTTGATTTCTTGCTAAAACGGTGCTGAATCCGTGCGAATGTATTGAAATAGCACTGTTTATGTGGTAGGATAAAGAAAAATGAGCGGAGGTATAAAAATGGCAAGTACAATTCAAATTCGTGTTGATGATGAGTTAAAGACAAAATCAGATCAACTTTTAAAGAGCTTGGAACAGATACTACCACAGCAATTCGAATGTTTTTAACTCAGGCTGTGGCGAATAATGGATTCCATTTGAAATAAAAGAAGAGTCCGTAATCCGTATGTTGCTATGTCTGAAGAAGATATTTTAGAGAAACTTGAAAACTCCAGAAAATCCGCTGCACAGGGGGAAATATAGATCTGCTGAATCCTTTGTTTCAGATATGAGGGAAAAATATGGATTATAATATTGTCATTACCGCAGATGCAGAAGCAGATTTAGATGGATTTATCCAATATCTTTGTTTGAAAAGAAAAATGAGCAGGCAGCCAAGAATGTTCTTGACGATTTCGAGGCTACCAAAGAATATTTGAAAAATGTTGCAGGAAGTTTAAATCTTTGTGATAATCCGCGATTTAGAGTTCTGGGATATCGTCGAATTCATTTCCTTAGACATAGATATTTTATATTATATCGAATTGAAGGAAATTTAGTATTCATAGACAACATTTTTCATGAACTTCAAGATTATGAAAATAAAATCATGTAAAATAGCAACAATGAAATAGTGATATGAGTGTTCGCACTTGGCTATAAGGTCATTTACCATAAAAACGTAGATGGCCTTTTTCTTTTATTTACTGATACAAAGTTTATAAGGACAAGTCTATACTTCTGGAAAAAGATGTGGTATATTTTCTTCTGAGGTTTTACAGTGAAAAGCAGCAGTATACCGAAAATAATCATAACTGAAAAACCAGAGACAGCTTGATACATATTATCAGAGATTTTTATGATAGAGAACAGAAAGGAAAGATGTTATGAGAACAGCAGATTTTTATTATGATTTACCAGAAGAACTCATTGCCCAGGACCCGCTTTTGGACCGTTCTTCTTCCAGATTAATGCATTTAGATAAGAAAACAGGAGAAATCCAGCATACGGATTTTAAACACATTGTAAATTACTTAAAACCAGGGGATTGCCTGGTGATTAATGATACCCGTGTGATTCCGGCCCGTTTATATGGAAGCAAAGTGGGCACAGATGCGGGAATTGAAATTTTGCTTTTAAAGAGAAAAGAAAACAATATCTGGGAAACTTTGGTAAAGCCTGGTAAGAAGGCAAAACCAGGGACAAAAATCAGTTTTGGAGACGGACTTTTGATTGGAGAGGTTCTGGATATTGTAGAAGAGGGCAACCGCCTGATTCAGTTTACTTATGATGGCATCTTTGAGGAAATTTTGGACCAGCTTGGAGAAATGCCGCTGCCTCCTTACATTACTCACAAGCTTCAGGATAAAGAACGCTATCAGACTGTGTATGCCAAAAATGAAGGAAGCGCTGCGGCACCTACTGCAGGACTTCATTTTACCAAAGAATTGCTGCAGCAGATTCAGGATATGGGAGTAAAGATTGCTCATGTGACCCTTCATGTGGGGCTTGGAACCTTCCGCCCGGTGAAAGTGGATGATGTAGAAAACCATCATATGCATTCTGAATTTTATGTGGTGGAGGAAGACCAGGCAAAACTTATCAATGACACCAAGAAAAATGGAGGAAGGGTGATTTCCGTTGGAACTACAAGCTGCAGAACCCTGGAATCGGCTACGGATGAAAACGGAATCCTCCAGGCAAAAAGCGGATGGACTGAAATCTTTATTTATCCTGGTTATAAGTTTAAGATGATTGATGCGCTGATTACAAACTTCCACTTGCCGGAATCCACACTTCTTATGCTGGTTTCTGCACTGGCAGGGAAGGAGCACATTATGAAGGCGTATGAGGAAGCTGTGAAGGAGCGGTATCGGTTCTTTAGTTTTGGAGATGCTATGATGATAGAATAGCAAGAGGCATTTTAAAAAAGAAAAATCTCAAATAATGAGATAAAATGGTTGCAGTATGCTGTTATAAGAGTATAATAGTAACTAAGAAAGGAAAAATCTTATAATTTAGGAAAAAGGAGAGGGTGTCATGACAAAGTTTATAAGCAATGTAAACAAATACTTATCTGAAATGAAAATCAAGCAGACTTACCTCAGCATGATTACCGGAATCGATAAGAATAAGATGTCACGCTTATTGACTGGTTCACAAGAGGAAAGTGGCACGGATATGGAAAAAATAGCACGTGGATTGGGAAAGAGTATAGAATACTTTTTGTCGGATTCCATTTCTATCCCCCAGGTGGGGAGTTTTTCCAGGAACAAAATAGCATTTTATGCTGGAGAACCATCTCATAAGCAAGAGCAGATTGCAAACCAATTAATGGAACTGATGGAGAATATCGACGAAGTGATGAGTGCAAAAAGGTCGATTTGAGAATATAGCCAGGAGATAATGGATGAATGTAGAGCGTTTACGTAAAATCATTGCATATAGTGAAAAAAATCTATGAGGAAATAAACTGCAAGATGAAACGGTTTTGCTCATTTACAGGAATTGAATATGATAGCGATCTTCTTAACATTCTTCAGATAGTAAGGACTTCATTTCAGAGGAAAGGATTTCTTGTTTTTGAAATGCCCTTTGCAGATGATGAAATAGGAGCACTGTGTTATAAAGGTGATGGTCTGGGATATGTTGTAATTAATACATCATTGCCTAGAGTAAATGCGAATTTTGCGATTGCTCATGAAATCTATCATGTTTTCTTTCAGGAAAATGAAATTTGTGTCTAAGGTGGAGTTTGCAGATGATCACTATTATGAGCATGAAGAAGAATATGCAGCTAATTTGTTTGCGGGTATGTTGCTGATGCCGGAGATTAGTTTCAGAAGAATGTACTCAAAGTTTAAGGATGAATCAAAGGATGATAAAACGGACACAATTATCCGATTAATGTCATATTATCAAGTTCCGTACATGTCAGTATTAATTAGGTGCCTTGAATTAGAGTTAATAACAGGAAATACATTATCGGAACAAATTCTTAATGTGGATAGAATCTGGATAAAGCAGAGATTATCTGAATTATGGTTAGATGAAAGTATCATGGATTCATCAAATAAGGATGATTTTTCTCATTTAGAGACTATGGTGGAGAGCCTGGGAAGAAAATATATTGAAGAGGAATATATTAACGAGCGCACATTAAAGAAGGTTCTTCATAATATGCGAGAATTGTACCGAAAGATAAAGGGGGAGTAAGATATGGCAACCACATATACTGAAAGCCCAAGCAATTTTGTGAGATAGAATCATTTGTTGAAACTGAGATTAGTGAAATAAAAAGTAATTTTTTTCTCAACTGAAAAAGTGTTCTTTTATGATGCATGTTCTTTTCAAAGGCACTCAAATTTAGCAGATAAAGAGAAAGACATTCTGATAAATTATTATTGCGAACGCGGAATAGCCGTTTTTATTACAAGATGTATTTTGATGGAATTAGCATCAAATCAGCACAAACTGATAGAAAAGTATATTGCGTTCATAAAAAGTATGAACGATGCCGGAGTTCCGGTCATCCTATATAATGAAGAGTTTACATATGACATATTATCTGAATGTTTTTCTTCCAATGATAAAATAAACGAGTACTTAACGTGGGCGGTTAGAATGGTAAAATCACCTGTAAGCACGATTGAAGAAACCTTGAAGTCAGATGCAAAGCTTTATTCAGAAGTGATTGAGGGAAAGACTGTAAAATCATCAGACTTATACAAAAGAATTTTTCACAACAGTACGAGGAAATAAAGAACATCATGATTAATTAGGGGAAGAATTAATATCCATATGTGTACATATTTTATCTTATCTGCCTGGTGTTTCCGATGGAAAAACTTTGTGTGTTGACGGATGATAAGGGTGCTGTCGGAAAGATTGATTCTGTAATGAGGAGAACCAATCCACAGAATAGAGGTTCTAAAATTATTTTATTCAGTACACCGAAGTTCGTACAGCATATGTTCCAGGAACATGTAGAGATGTCAGAAGAAGCCATGATAAATCTTATTTCTCAGGGAAGAACAGGAAATATAACGGTAATGGGAATAACTGCTTTTGATTTGAAAGTTGATGAAAAAATATCAATGACGAGTAGAGAACTGGTTCAAAAGATAATGGAACCTAATGGTATAAAAATTGTGTTTTAGAAAGGAATGATTAAATGGATATTTCTGCAGAACTGCAAAACCATATCTCCTTAAAAGAAAGAACCAGAAAACATGTGAAAATTTATTTCCAGAAAACTCAGGATGCTGAGATTAAACGCATGCTTCCCAGTACAGTCCGGACAGAAGAAGAGGCACTGAAGGCTTTTGAAGAAACACAAAGATCAGATGCAACCAGTTTTGGAAGGACGATTTATTATGACAAAGCATATATAGGAGATATCTGGTGCTACAATATAAACACAGAAGAAGCACCAAATGGAATGCTTAGTTACTGTATCTTTGATAAAAAGTTCTGGAATAAAGGAAGCGCCACAAAGGCACTTGCCCTATTTTTGGAAGAACTACAGAAATATTATCAGGTGAAGACTGGGGGCTTTTTATATGCCGCCAATGCAGCATCCAGAAGAGTTCTGGAAAAGAATGGATTTGCAAAAGCAGAGACCATAGTAGAAGATGGCGTGGAGTCCTTTTACTATGAATGGAAATTATAAAAAATGCTACAAAATTTTTCATTTTCTTTCAACACTTTAGGTTTCTCATTCGTTCTATTAATGTAACAGGAATTCCCAAGACAAAATAAAACCAGAAGGGAGGAGAAACCGTGATTGAACATTTATATCAGGCATTTTATCAGGAGCTGCTTGCCTGGTGCAGAAATATGACTGGCAAGGAGGCTCTGGCAGAAGACCTGGTTCAGGAAGGATATTTGCGGGCTATGAACAGTGAACCTGTTCTTGCAAATCTAAATCAGAGACAGCAAAGAGCCTGGCTATATCGGACCATTCGGAATCTGTATGTGGATTATGTCCGTCACGGTGCTTTTGAAACCGCAGCGGAGACTTTGCCGGAAACAGCTCAGGAGACAGGAGAGTATACAGAAATCGACTGTTCTCAGATGCTGGATTTGTTGCCGGACGAAGAACGTGTTATCTTTGTCATGCGGTATCTGGAAGGTTACACTTCCATTGAAATCGGAAACTTATTTCAATTATCAGGCAGTACCGTGCGTTCCCGTCTTGCGTCAGCGAGAAAGCGCCTTCGGAAAGTCTGGAGCGAATCTGTGTGAAAGGAAGAAAAAGAATATGAAGAAAAATTTAGTTATTAATACGGAAATTTGTGATGCAAGAAATATAAAAGAAGAAAACTATGCTGGATATGAGCAGATTATTTTAAATGCAGAAATTCTTGTGGTGGACAATAAAAGCAAGGAAGTTCTCCATAAGCTTCCGGTTACTACCAATGTGGAAATTACTTTAGATTTAGAAAAGGATGCCAGCTTATCCATGATAAACGGGGAATACGAAATCACAGGAAATACTGTGCCTGAGGAACATAGTGTTTTATTTGTAAATGGAACCTTGCGGATTGGGAAGGATGCCCAGGAGGTTTTGAAGCAGTATCAGTGTATTCAGGTCAATGGTAGCGTCAGATGCCCCAGAAGTCTGGCATCCTGCCTTGGAAATATTCAGGTCAATGGAAACACCATGGTGATTCCAGATGACTGTACAGAGCTGAAAGATGATTTTGAAATGGACACGTATTTTCCTCTGCGTGCAAAAGAACATGGAAATTATTTTGCTGCCAGGAGAGTGAGAGTGCTGGATGAGAAAATCAATCTGGAAACCTTAAAGGACAAACACATTCATTTTGTCACAAAACCTTGCTTTCAAGGGAAGAAATGATTCCGGATGTGATTGGTATGGTAGATGAAAAATACAGAATTACAGGTTGTACCCGCAGGTTATAGCTATGTCAGCAAAGATGCAGTGCTGGATGAAATGCTGTTGGAGAAGCATGGAACAAAGCTGTACATTGATGGCTCTCTTACATTAGAAAAAATGCAGTACCCCATGGATTGAGAAACTGGAAAACCTCCAGGTATCCGGTGTTGTTACACTGCTTAGAAGTCAGGTAGAAGCTTTCCGTGCCATTGGCGCAGAATACAAGGAACTGGAAATTGTGAAAGGGAAAATCGTGAAAAACCACTCTTCCCTTACGGTAGATGCTGCTATGCTGGAACAGGCCGAAGACGGCGTGACTGTGAAAAATTGCGCAAGCCTGAAAGTAAAAGAAGATGTTTCCCCGGAAGCTATTTTAGAAAGACTGCAAATTGCTAATTGCGCAACCATAAAATGCAGTCCACAGCAAAAGTCTGCTCTCCAGATGGTAAGTAAAAATGTTGCCAATATTGAGGACGGAGAGGATTCCGGGGAAAAAACAGGAGTCTTCAGTGTTTTGAAACAACTGGCAGACTCCAAAATAGTAAACGCAGAGAAATATTTAATGTAGACCCTTTGTTCTCTGCAAGAAGAGAAGAGAAACTCCTCCGCACAGCAGCAGAACCAGAAGGCTGCAAAACCTGCCTTCCGGGGAGGTTTCGTAATACCCGGACACGCCAAAGATGGCGCTGATGGGATAAAAGGTTTTTAAAACCGGCGACATACTCATGAAAAGTCCTGCAAAAGAATAAAGTTCAGCCAGAACCGTTGCCAGCCAGTAGCTTTTCTTCCAGTAGGGCACCAGGGCAATAATCGGAGAAACTGCCAGAAACACCCCGATGCCTTCCAGTAGATACATGTTCAGAAAATGAAAAAACATCTGAAACGAAACTTCTGAGGTATGAAGAATTACTTCTGCTGAAAACGTAAGAAGAAAAAGCAGGAGGTAAATAAAAATGCCAAACACAAAAGTAACCAGAAGTTTTGCTGCTGTTAACTCCCTCTTACTCACGGGAATCAGCAGCAGGGATTTCATGGTATCATCCTGCTCTTCCCGGCAGATGAGATAGCTGCCAAACAGCGCAAGCATGGCAGGCAGAACGAATAATGTAGCCCATACCTGTGCTGTGGATAAGTACCAGCCAGTGCGGTTCAGGGCGTATTGTTCTTCTGATACCATGACAACACCACCGGAAAACACCAGGATAGCCACAAAAAAGACTGCAAAAATAGTAACAAAGAGAATGTTGGAGCGGCGGAGCTTTTGAAGTTCCGCCCATAATAATGTTTTCATATGTTCACCCTACTTTCTTTTTCGTAATGCCAGGCTGGCAAATGCAATAGAACCCAGACTCCACACAAGAATGCCGAGAAAGGCAGGCAAAAGTTCCGAAGGGAGAGTAAGCCCTGGTATGATTCCGTTTCTTGCAATTAAAATAGAGGTACAGGAAATAGGATGAAAATAGGGACAAGCAGAGGTCATGAAAAATCCTGCAAAGAGATAAAGCAAAATCATACAAGCAGGAAAAAGATATCCCTTTTGCAAAGCAGACAGTGCCAAAACAGGAAGCATGGAAATTCCTATGAGAACTGCAATTTCCAGACAACGTTCCACCTAAAAACAGAGTGTCAGCCCAGGAAAAGGGAAATATCCAGGCAAGGACTCCGAAAGAGTACAGAGGCTGCTGCATTCAGAAGCATAAAGCTCATGGAATACAGAAGAATTACAAAAATTTGCTGAAAAACAATCCCATCTTATTTACAGGC
>ENA-OPYU01000408-OPYU01000408.1-human-gut-metagenome-genome-assembly--contig:-NODE-408-length-17445-cov-3.786927_pt1 | contig 17445 bp, 26 predicted proteins | sample MGYA00242637_ERZ504482 | MGnify/ENA primary metagenome ERZ504482 (study PRJEB26092, sample SAMD00036237) | human gut metagenome | host: Homo sapiens | study: EMG produced TPA metagenomics assembly of...
GGAAATGCAGAAACTGCGGATATGTCCATGAAGGAGAAGAAGCTCCGGAAGTATGCCCGGTATGCGCTCATCCAAGAGCATAATTTTGAAAGAAAAGCAGAGAATTATTAAACCGCTTAAAAAGTACCTTACCGAAACGTTTATGCGAACCGGGAAGGTACTTTTTCCTTGATTACCTCTCATCCAATGCTTCCATAGTATACTCATGCAGGGTTTCCCTTCTTCGGAATCCATCTGACCGAAGCATTCTGGAATATATCATATCCACCATTATGAGAATCGGGAATTGTGGGGAAATGGCTTTCCCTCTTTCCAGATTCTCTTTTACTGCAAACAGCATCACTTCATCACAAAACCTCTGAAACTTCTTCTCAACATGAGAAGTCATAAGAATCACGGAAGCGCCGCATCGTTTGGCTGCTTTCAGGGAGTCAATTACCGCCTCCGTTTTCCCGCTGACAGTGATTCCAATCACACCACATTCTTCATCCAAAAGCACGGAATTCATCTTCATAATATGTTCATCCGTAATTGCCTCAATATTCACGCCAATCCGCATGAACCGCAGTTTCATCTCCATGCCAACCATCCCGGAGCTTCCTTTTCCGTATACATAGATACGTTTCTTCTCTGTAAGAATTTTCACAACTCGTCCAATCTGTACTTCGTCAATAAGAGAATAACTTTTATTCAAAAGTTCCTGATAGCTGTTCAGTACCCGCTTAATGTTATCACTGCCTGGTTTTTTGACGCCGCCCTGTCCTCCCTGCTCATAGCAGAAAATAAATTCTCTGTAGCCCTTATAACCACATTTTTTCGCAAATCTGGAAAGGGAGGCCTCTGACACATACAGCCTTTTTGATACGCTTTTGGAAGATAAATCCATCTTTTCCTCATTGTGAATAAAAAAAATCCGCAATATTCTTCTCAAGAGGTGTGAAATTACCATAAATTGCCTCAATCTGAGGAATAATATTCTTTTCGTATGGTTCCATACAGCCTCCTTATCCAGACCTTAATGTCTTCCTTTAAAATGATAAAATGCCCCAAGCATTCCTGCCTGATTCTGATTTTCAGCAAATGCAAGACGTGTGTGTTTCGCTACGGAAGGAATAAGATATTTGTCCAGCCCCTTCCTTAACAAATCTTTTAAATATTCCTTCTGCGCCATAATGCCGCCGCCTAATACCACAACTTCCGGGTTTACCACATAGCAGATATTGGCAATTCCCATTCCCAGAATCTCGCACATTTCTTCAATGGCTCTGATGCAGTCCCTGTCACCTTGTTTTGCTTGTGCAAACACATACTTCCCATCTATAGAATCCGGACTCAGATTCTTATACTCTGCTGTTTTCTTCACCAGAATACTGCTGGCTCCTAAATCCTGAAACTCTCCTCCCGGAAGATGCATATAGCCAACCTCACAGCCACTTCCTGAAAAGCCATGGAACACCTTTCCATCTATAATAATAGAGCCGCCGATTCCGGTTCCAATGGTAAGGCAAACACTGATTTTGCTTCCCTTAGATGCCCCTGCAAAGCATTCCGCAAGCCCTGCACAGTTTACATCATTTTCCACCTCACAGGGGATACCATAACATTTTTCCAGTTCAGCCTTAATCTCGGTTCCCGTATAATCAGGAATTAAAGGGGACGCATAGGTAATTTTCCCTTTTTCACAGTCTACCATTCCCGCTGTAGAAATACAAATACCCTCCGGATGATATTCTGTCTTATATGTTTCTATAATACGTTTTGCCTTTTCCATGATACCAGGCCCGCCATACTGCTGCGCTTCTGTAGGCATTTCCCCTGTTGTAAGAAACACCCCGTCTTCCTGAATCACACCATACTTTATGGAAGTCCCGCCAATATCAATACAGATATATTGTTTCATTCTGCATCTCCTTCATATTCTGATTATTTCTGAATTTTAATCTTAAAAATAGCTTTTTTCAATTTTTTAACCGGTTTTTCCTACCTGTACTGCTGTTCTGTGTGCATCCTTTGGATAACAGAGAAGAAAATCACCTTCTGTTAAAATCACATGACTGTTTTTTCTCTCCCTCTAAAGGCAGGAAATCATCCATTTTCCACAAATTCCTTCTGCTCCATATTGTCAATGAAATTCACATCAATCTGTTCTGGACCTCTTAACATAAAATGTAAATCCAGATACTGACGGTGTGCTTCCCAGAAGCGGTTTTCCGGTGTTGTTGTTTCATATTCTACAATATTTACAAATAAATTGTCACCATCTATTTCATGACTTCCTGTTTCATATGCCAGCAAATCATGATTTTTCGCATATTCAAAACATTTTAATACATCTTCTTCTAAATATCCATAATCCTTTAAGTCTCTAATATTTCCAAATACCATGTCTGTTTCTCCCTTTTTTTGACATAATCAGCCTGGGCTAACTGTGAAGAAAGACCAGGCTGATACTGTGCTGTTACTTAATTTTTATAAATTGTTGTGAATGGAGCAGGCTTGGAATTATCTCCTTTTACCTTTCTCCAGATAATACTTGCAGGAATACCTACTACCAGTGATACTGCAATAGAAATAATGGAGTATGACCAGATAGATACTTCACTTGCAGGTACAAAATATTTAATATAAATCATAACTGCAGAAGCTGCAATGAAAGCCATTGTAGCGCCAAAAGTGTTTGCAACCTTGGTAAATGCGCCCAGAATAAAGGTTCCGATAAGAATACCAAGTACCAGGCCCATAAATCCGTTGAACCATTCATAAGCAGATTTCACACCGCCGTTTGCCAGAACCATGGCAACCACAATAGAGAAAATACCTACAATCAGAGATACATACTGACCAATCTTAGTCTGTTTTTCAAAACTTAACTGTTTCTTAGACAGACGTTCCTGGATATCCAGTGTCCAACTGGAAGCTACAGAGTTCAAGCCTGTAGAAAGTGTGGACTGTGCTGCAGCGTAAATGGCTGCCAGAAGCAGACCTGTAATACCTACCGGAAGCTCAAATGCAATCCAGGATGCAAAAATTTGATCCTGCTGTGCTGCCGGTGGAAGCGGATTTCCCTGTACATTGTAGAACACATGTAAGCCAGTTCCGATTAAATAGAATACAGTTGCAATGAAGATAGATAATGCTCCATTGGCAAGCATCATTTTGTTTAATTTCTTAGTATCTGTAGTAGTAGTGAAACGCTGTACAATATCCTGGCTGGATACGTAAGAGCCCATGGTATTGAAACCTGCACCTACAATTAACAGAAATACACTGTCTTTTAAGATGTTTGCATCAAAAATCGGCTGATTCTCTGCCAGGAACTTGTGATTTGCTGTAAACTCATGGAAAATTGCTCCAATACCGCCATCAATGTGTGACAACAGGAAGAACAAACCAAAAGTTACGCCAATCAGAAGTACAGAGCCCTGGATAAAGTCTGTCCAAAGTACAGATTTCAATCCACCTGTATAAGAATAGATAATTGCAATAACACCCATGATAATAATCAGAATGTTTACATTAATTCCCATAAGGTTGGACAGTACCATACATGGCAGGTACATAATAATAGACATACGTCCAATCTGGTATACAATAAACATTACAGCTCCAAGAACACGAAGTCCCTTGCTGTTAAAACGCAGTTCCAGATAATGATAAGCAGTATCAATATCCAGTTTGCTGTAAATCGGCAGGAAGAAACGAATTGTAATCGGAATCGCAAGCAGCATACCAAGCTGTGCAAACCACATAATCCAGGTTCCTGCGTATGAATTTCCTGCCAGAGACAGGAAGGAAATCGGGCTTAACAGTGTTGCAAAAATGGATACAGAAGTAACCCACCACGGCACTGTACCGTCTCCTTTAAAATATTCTTTTCCCTTCATTTCCTTCTTTGCGAAATGAAGTCCGGCAAACAAGACGGCTGCCAGATAAACAATTAAAATAACTAAGTCAATGACAGTAAATCCCTGCATGAATTTTCTCCCTCTTCATTCTTTCGTGTTCAGTATTTTACAGATATTTGGCTTTTGCTTCTTTTACCATATCTGCAGCTTCTTTTGCAATAGCTTTGTCTGCTTCCTGCAGATTTTCTAACGGAAGACGAACACCACCTAAATCCAGGTTTTCATTAATACGCAGAATTTCTTTTGCTACTGCATACATATTTGCATGGCTGGAACACATTTTGTAGATGATTTCGTTAATGTCATACTGTAATTCTGTTGCTTTTTCTCTTTCACCTGCTGCAATCAGGTAATTTAATTTCAGGAACAGTTCAGGCATAACACCATAAGTTCCGCCGATACCGCCATCAGCGCCAATAGCACGCCCTGCTACAAATTGTTCATCCGGTCCGTTAAATACAACAAACTCACCTTTTGCTGCTTTTCCTGCCGCCTTAAACATCTGAATATCCTGTGTAGGCATAGAAGAATTCTTTACTGCTACCACTCTTGGATTCCTCATCATTTCTGCAAACAGGCTCATAGTAAGAGCTGTACCTGCAAGCTGTGGAATGTTATAAATAACAAAATCAGTATTTGGAGCAGCTTCACTGATTGTATTCCAGTAAGCAGCGATAGAGTATTCCGGTAAACGGAAATAAATCGGAGGAATAGAAGCAATGGCATCAACGCCTACGCTTTCAGAATGTTTTGCCAGTTCCACACTATCCTTTGTGTTGTTGCATGCAACATGGTTAATAACTGTTAATTTGCCTTTTGCAACTGCCATTACATTTTCAATGATAACTTTACGTTCTTCAACGCCCTGGTAAATACATTCTCCTGAAGAACCATTTACATAAACACCTTTCACACCTTTGTCAATGAAATGCTGTGTTAATGCGCGCACACGTTCTGGGCTTACATTTCCTTCATTATCATAGCATGCATAAAAAGCCGGAATAATTCCTTTGTACTTGTCTAAATTTCCCATAACCTTTTCCTCCTTGACGTTTCGTCTTTAAACTTTAACTTAAATTTCTGCTTTCGCCATTTCCTCTGTGAAAGACTTTGTAATTAACTGCGGACGGGTGATAATAGAACCTACCACTACACTGTAGCATCCAAGTTCTACTACACGTCTTGCTTTCTCAGGGGTGTTAATATTTCCTTCTGCGATTACATGATGTTTTACGTTTTTCAGAATTGTACGGATAATTTCAAAATCATTTTCCTCAATTCTGTCTCCCTTGCTGTGATCTGTATACCCCACAAGAGTTGTTCCTATAAAGTCAAAACCAAGCTCGTCTGCATGAAGTGCTTCTTCTACGGTAGAGCAATCCGCCATCAATAACTGATCTGGGTATTTTTTACGAATTTCGTGGTAAAATTCATCCAGTGTTACACCGCCGGGACGTAATTCAATGGTAGCATCAATGGCAATAATCTCTGGCTTTACTTCCATTAATTCGTCCACTTCCTTCATAGTCGGAGTGATATACACTTTACTGTCATCGTAATCCCTTTTTACAATACCAATCACCGGAAGTTCTACGTTCTTCTTAATCTCCTCAATGTCTTCTCTGGTGTTGGCACGAATTCCCATAGCGCCGCCTTCCTTTGCCGCTCTTGCCATTCTTCCCATAATAAAAGAGGAATGAAGTGGCTCATGAGGAAGTGCCTGACAGGATACGATTAAGTGCCCCTTAAGCTGCTCTAATTTCTGTTCCATAATACTCTCTGCTCTCCTTTCTGCTTGCGCTTTTCTGCCAATCAGTATATCACTCATGAAAGATTTTTCAATAGTTTTGAATTTAAAGAAAGTTCTTTCACATCATTCGGCATTTTCTATAATTTTACTTTTTATTTTTTGTTCATTTTTTAAAATTATGCACAAGGATTGAAAGTTCTTTCTCTTTAAAATCTATAGATTGAATTAATTTCTTTCTGGAACTATAATAAAGACAGAAAGTTTATCTCATAACTAACAGAACCTGATAGAGAAGGAGTATTCTACTATGATTATTAAAAACGGCCTGGTATTCCAGGAAGACGGAACCTTTGAAAAAAAATGATTTGTACATTGAAAACGGCAAAATCGTTGCCTCAAAAGCAGAAGTTTCTGATACAACAGAAATTGATGCCAGCAATCTCAAAGTCCTGCCGGGACTGGTAGATGTCCACAGCCACGGCGCCTTTGGTCATGACTTTTGTGATGCTGACCCGGAAGGATTAAAAATCACACTGAAATACGAAAAAGAACATGGCATCACTTCCTACTGTCCAACTTCCATGACCCTTGCCAAGGAAAAACTGCTGGATATTTTCGCAACTGCAACCCAGGTGAAAGAAAGCCCGGAGCTTGCCCGGATTATTGGTGTAAACATGGAAGGTCCTCTCATTGACATTCAGAAAAAGGCGCACAGGCCGGCGAATATATTCGCGTACCAGATGCTTCTTTCTTCCGCAAATGCAATGAGGCCTCCGGCAACCAGATAAAACTTGTAACCCTGGCTCCAAATGTGGACAAGGCTTTTGATTTTATTGAAGAAGTAAAAGATGAAGTTGTGATTTCTATAGGCCATACCACAGCCAACTATGATTGTGCCAAGAAAGCTATGGACTTAGGCGCAAAACATGTCACACATCTTTACAACGCCATGCCTCCTTTTGCTCACAGAGACCCCGGCGTTGTAGGCGCTGCCTGTGATACTCCGGACTGCATGGTAGAGCTTATCTGCGATGGCTACCATATTCATCCTGCAACAGTCCGCACCACTTTTAAAATGTTCGGTGACGAAAGAGTTGTGCTTATCAGCGACTCCATGATGGCAACCGGTATGCCAAATGGAAAATACGAACTGGGCGGACAGGAAGTAACCATGAAAGACCGCTTTGCAGCTCTTTCCGATGGTACGATTGCCGGCTCTGCCACAAATCTTTTTGACTGCATGAAAAAAGCTATGGAATTCGGTATTCCAGAAGCAACCGCTATCTTTGCAGCCACCAGAAATCCAGCCAAGAGCATTGGTGTGTATGATAAGGTAGGTTCCCTTACACCGGGAAAATTCGCTGATGTGCTACTGGTGAATGAAAATTATGAGCTCATAAAAGTATTATAATAAATATAAATCTCAAGATAGCGAAAGCCCTGAAGATTGCAGCTTCAGGGCTTTCTATTTAAATTAAAATTATGAAGAGGGCTTAATCATGTGACCGCAATATTATGGTTCTACTGCTACTTTTATCACGCAATTTTTTTAATCTGCGGTCATCTCCTGCTGCTGCACCTGGAAGATGTGGCTCATTCGCCATGCATACAATAAATCTTCCCTGACCCATAATCATACGGGCACATTTTTCTGCTGTGCAGCTTCCGAAATCCTTTTCTGGTGAAAATGGTTCTTTTTCATGGAATCCGTCTAATCCTATAAAAATTAATTCTTTTCCTTCAATATCAATCTGAATATCCATATATTTTTTATGGATTTCGAAACTTAACTCTTTCTCATCTTTTGCCTGCGCTTCCATAACATTTGCAAATACTTTGTCACCTAGAATTTCTGTTTTTCCAAGGGAAGATTATTTAACTCCGTTTTTTCCAAAAAATCTATAGCAACATCCAAATTAGAAGAGATTCCACGATAGCGTGATATGTTTCTTATTTCATCATATATCATAATTATTTCCCTATAATCTCACTTAATTTTACTTTTCTGTCTTCGTATCTTGATTTTGTGCAAGCATCGGCTGTAGCAATCGCTGCCCTTGCAGCTTCACCTGTTAATAATGGTCTAAATTCATCATCTACTTCATTTCCGTGCATAATTCCATTGAAATATCTCATTTCATTCTTCATGATGCTATGCAGCCACATTGGTGGTTTTTTACCCGGTTTTCCCGTACATAATAGCACCATCCATCTCTGTACCATGATAAATTCTGGTACGATCATCATCTTCTTCCTGAGATTCATGTACTAAGAAATGTTCTTCTTTACCGTCAACTTTTAAAGTACCTCCACAGTCGCACATGTCAATACGAATAGCATCCTTTTCGTTCCCTGAATTAATACGTAGTGTTCTGGCCAATGAAATGCAGAACCCCACTCAAGAACAGCGTAACGGTTATCAGAAAATTCCATATTTACAAACAACATATCATCTTCATCACCAAATTCATCACCCTGATGTGCTACATTTCCGCCTGTCATGGTCACTGTTTCCGGTGTTCCTCCCATAAGAAACTGTACACAGTCTAATTCATGGATATGATGATACAGGTGACCGCCTGATTTTTCACGGATTTTTTTCCATGATATAGATGGCTGTGCTTCTTCCCAGCCATTCCTTGCGGAATGACAATATAAAACTTTTCCAATCACGCCATCATTGATTAATTTTTTAGCATGACGAACACCATTAAAGAAATTCATTACATGGCCTGCCATAAAAGTCACACCATGCTCCTGACATGATTTTACCATTTCATCACAATCTTCATAACTTAAAGCAATAGGTTTTTCACAAAAAACATTGACTCCGTGTTCTGCTGCCTTTACAACCGGCTCTTTATGAAGATAATTCGGAGTTGCTACAATTACAGCATCTACATCTTCTCTGCTATAAAGTGTATCTAAATCAGTTTCCACATCGCATCCAAGCTCTTTTGCTACGGTTTCTCCATTTTCCGGGTCAAGAACTGCTACAATTCTTGCTCCCTCTTCTTCTTTCATAATACGTCCTAATTCAGCTCCAAAATAACCTGTTCCTACAATTGCGTATCCTATTGTTTTCATATCACTTATAACCTCCTGCGTTTTTCTTAAACTATTTTACTGCTCCATCTGTCATTCCTCCGGCAATCTTATTCTGAATAAACATAAAAAAGATTACAGAAGGTATTACTACTAATGCTGACGCTGCCATCATATCTCCCCAATTCAGAATCTCTGAACCCTGAAGAGATTTTAATGCTACTGATACTGTCATTTTGTCCGTACTGTTAATTAAAATCAAAGAATATAGGAATTCATTCCATGCATTAATAAATGTATAGATAGCTGTTGCTACAATACCTGGCATAACTAAAGGCAGAACAATCTTTGTAAAAGTCTGAAACTTATTTGCTCCATCTACTCTCGCCGCTTCTTCTATACCAAGAGGTACTGTCTTGAAAAATCCTACTAACATCCACACTGCATAAGGAACACTAAAAGAAAGATATACAATAATCAAACCTATTCTTGTATTCATTAATCCTGCTTTTGCCATAACTAAAGAATATGGGATTGCTAACAGGATTGGTGGAAACATGTAAGTTGCCACTAATACTTTTGACATAAGTGCTCCCATTTTAGGGAAAAATCTTACAATTCCATAAGCCGCCATAGATGAAATCACAATAGCAATTAAAGTCGTGAACAATGCAATTATCACACTATTTCCAATATTTCCTGCAAAATGCAAATCGTTAATAACATGACTGAAATTTTCTAATGTAAATTTTTCCGGCAGAAACTTGGTCGGATTTGCAGTTAAATCTCCTGAAGATTTTACAGAGCAAAGTAAAATCCAAACCAAAGGAAAACAAGCAATTGCAGACAGTATGATAAGATATATATGACATAAGCCATTGCCGATTTTTTGCTTTTCTGTTTACCATCACTTATCCTCCTTTTCCCCATTTTCCAATAATTGCAAAGTAAACTATACATACCAGTAATAAGAATGCTAACAAAAGCATGGTTACTGCTGATGATTTTCCTAACATTTTGTTCCCCAGCCATGTATAAGCATAAATCGGAACTGTAGTAGTTGCGTTTGCAGGTCCGCCACCTGTCAAAAGATAAATCATATCAAAGTTATTAAATACCCAGATAGTACGCAATACTACTAACAATCCCACTACAATTTTAATATGAGGAACTGTAATGTGCCAAAACTGCTGAAGCTTTGAGGCACCATCTATTTGTGCGGCTTCATACTGATCCTGAGGTATTGTTTGTAACGCTGAAAGAACATTTACCATAATCATAGGTGCACCGAACCAGACATTAATAAATATCAATGTCAAAAACACCAAACTATTATCACTTAGAAACTGGGGAAGTTCGCTGCAGATACCTAATTGCACAAGAATATTTGGTAAAAATCCTGATACACCATTTAAAATCCATTTCCATGAGAGTGCAATAACAATAGATGGAAATGCCCATGGAATAATCATTAAAGTTCGATAAACACCTTTTCCTACTTTTACACGGTTAATTGCTAATGCCGATGTAAATCCAATTATGAGCTGTCCTGCTAATGAACATATTGTCCATACAATAGATGTTAAAAATGCTTTTAAAAAAATTAGGATCTGATAACACTGCCTGATAATTAGCCAACCCGACAAAATCATAAGATGGTCTGATTAAATGTTTTGTTGTCATACTATAATATAAACTGGAAAAAATAGGATATATTAAAAGTACACCAACAATGATCAAAGCAGGAAGGACAAAAACCCAGCGCGCATAATCCGCTTTTGCTTTTCTTTTCACTGTTTACTGCCGCCTTTCTTTTCTAAATCCCACCAAGCCCCGAAGGGCTCGGACGGGATTTCATTTAGTTTTTATTGAACGGTACTAAATATTTCATTCAATTTATCTTCTGCTTCCTTTGCAGCCTTTTCTACATCTGTTCCATTTGTAATAATATCCTGGAACATACTTTCAATAATTCCCTGAGAAGTTAAAAGTCCTGCCTGAACGCTTGGTCCTTTTTCAAATCCAATAGCGGTTCCTTCATTCATTGCTTTTGTAATAACGTCTACTGCATTAGAGAATTTCTGCACTGTTGGGTTCGCCTGGTATTCAGGTGTATCGGAAATTCCTTCAATAGAAGGCAGCATGCCAACTGGTGTTGCTTCAAGGAATTTTATGTAAGTTTCCTTCTCATATAATTTTTTACATAAATGCCTTACAGATTTTCCGGATGCTCTGAGTTCTGCCATACTACCATAGGAATATTAGATGTTTCAGCACCATAATCCGGATCATCTGCATTTATCTTCGGAAGGGGAGCGCAATCAATTTGATCAACCAAATCCGGTGAGTTTGTTTCCACTCCTCCAATCTGGAAACCTGAGTTAAAGTCAAATGCTGTTTTTCCTTGATAGAATAAAGTCGCCTGATCTAAAACTGCATAGTTTACGGAATCTTTTGGAGAACAGTTTTCATAAATATCTAACCAGTAATTAATTCCATCAATCGCCAAATCACTTGTTAAATCCGCTTTTAAATCATCGGTCAAAAGGCTTCCTCCGCCACTTCTTACATAGAAATTCAGGAAACGTGTTCCCATTAAATCATTGGAACCGCAAGGGAATGAACAGCCATATACTCCGTCTTTCGTAAGATTTTTTTGCCGCTTCTGCAAATTCATCCCATGTCTTTGGTACTTCCAGCCCTGCTTCTTGCAATAAATCTTTTCTGTACCACATAACCTGAGCATGAGAATAAAGTGGAATGGAATAACATTCTCCATCTTTTTCTCCTTCATCCAAAGCAGTTTCTGCAAATTTATCACGTCCGATATCATCAATCAAATCATCAAGAGGCGCTAATGCTTCTGCATCCATCATCTCAACTACATGTCCCGGAAGTGCGGTACTCATGTCTGGTACATTTCCCGAAGCCAGACCTGTTGTCCACTTTGTGTAAAAGTCTCCCCAGGAAAAGGTTTCGATTGTAATGTTTACCTCTGGATTATCTTTCATAAATTGATCTGCGGTTTCCTGAATAACTTCCAATCTTGGTCCCTGTGTAAAGGAATGCCAAAAAGTAATATCACCTTTTAATTCTCCGTCTGCGTTCACAGAACTCTTTTCCTCTGTACTTTTCTTTCCTGAGTCACCTCCGCATCCTGCAAAAGACCCTAATGTTAAAATTCCTGCTAACAATAATGCAAGCTTCTTTTTCATAGTCTTACTCCTTTCCTTCATACTGTTTCGTCATTTCTCACAATACATTCCACTTTTCCGCCCTTGCTTTGTGGCTTTTATTTTCTATATTCTGATTTTACATTTTTTCTTTATACAATGCCACTGAATAATCATTTATTAATAGCATAAAACAACTCTTTTTCTTCCATATCTGTGTATTCTCTGTTTTTACACAAAAAAATCTCTTTTCTCATTGCTTAGAAAAGAGATTTTTGGCTATTTTGTATGTTTTTACCTTACATTCCTTTTTGCAACTATATATTCTGTATGATATTCCTCACTTTATAGGATTAATCGGCACTATTCCTTTGATATTTTTCGATATTGATTTGGCGTAACACCAAAATGTTTTTTTAAAAACACGAATGAAAAAATTGACGTCTTCATATCCCACGCTATAGGCAATATCACTGATGCTTTCCGAAGACAGCAGCAATCTTCTCCCTGCTACAGTCATACGCATATCTCTGAGATATTCTCCCGGACTTTTTCCTGTCTGTTCCTTGAAAAGTTTCCGAAACCTTGTTTCTCCAAGTCCTGCCATATCACATAACCTTGCAGTTGTATAGTTTTCCGTTGGGTGTAATACCATAAAATCTACAACATGTCTGATTCTCTGGTCCATTTGCTCTATCTTAATGTCTCCTTCCCCTGTTACTTCCCGCTCTATCTGACCTTCACATTTTCCTTCTCTTCCAATAATTTTCCCAATCAGTAATTCCAGATATCCCCGGACTAAAAATATACGTTCTGCACCTTCAGAATGTATTGCCTGATAAATTTTGTCAAAATACTCCTTCTCACCTTTATCATCCAAAACCTCCGGCATTTGATAATAATCTCTTAGGAAATCTCCGCCTTCATATGAAACAGACATATTAAACCGTATGCTTGTAAATGAAAAAGTATTTCCCAGAGCATGACAAGATAATACACATCCTCTTGGCAGATAAATTATCTGATTTTTTTCCACCACAACCTCTTTTCCATCAATAATAAAAATAGCCTTCCCCACTGTAATATAACGCAGCATACTGTAAGGAATCTTTGTTTCTGGCATATACCAGGCTTTGCCAAAAGAATATTTATCTATATACAGAAAATTAATTCTTACACCTTCTATATAGGTTTTCTCTGTTGTCACTTCATTTTTGCTCACCATATCACCCCCATATATTTCTTTCTAAATTCTGAAATTTTCTATTTTTCTCCATGTTTTTATTATAACCTTGTCTGTGAAATTTGTGAATCTTTTCCATTGCAAAAGGTGATTTTGTCACAGACACAGTCCCCTTCTTTTTGTATACTACAGATAAAGCTAGAAAAAATAAAGAACAGACATAGATGATTAAACTACAGGAGGTTTTCCTATGAGATTAAAAGATAAAGTTGCTATTATTACAGGAGGCAGCCGCGGTATTGGCTTTGCAACTGCGGAGGCATTTTTAAGAGAAGGCGCTGTTGTTATCCTCACTGCCAGCACCCAGGAATCTGCGGACACTGCTGTGAAAAAACTGAAAGAAAAACATCCGGATTCTACCATAGCCGGTATTAGTCCTAACCTGGCAGATTTGGAATCTGTACGTTCTTCTTTCCGTGAAACCACTTCTAAATATGGCTGTGTTGATATTTTAGTGAACAATGCCGGACTTTCTGAACGTACTCCGTTTATGGAATACAAGGAGGAAGATTTTGACCGCATTATGGACTTAAACGTAAAAGGTGTTTTTAATTGTACCAGAGCAGCTTCTGAATGTATGATTGCCCGTGGTGATGGTGTGATTCTCAACACCTCCTCCATGGTAAGTATTTACGGTCAGGCCAGCGGTCTTGCTTATCCTGTTTCTAAATTTGCAGTAAACGGTCTTACTGTTTCTCTTGCAAGAGAGCTGGGACCGAAAGGCATCCGTGTAAACGCAGTTGCACCTGGTATTACAGAAACAGATATGATGAAATCAGTTCCAAAAGAGGTTATTGATCCCCTTATTAATCAGATTCCTCTTCGCCGCCTTGGTCAGCCGGAGGATATTGCCAATGCTTTTGTATTCCTTGCTTCTGACGAAGCTTCCTACATTACCGGAGTTGTTTTAAGCGTAGACGGTATGGCAAGATCCTGAAGATGAAAAAAAGAAAAACATCCGCACCTCCTCATATTCGTCAGTATGCCGGATGTTTTTCTTTTTGTTTTATCAGTTCTTCTTTTTGTTTTCTGGTCAGTTTTTTTATTTCACATTCTCGCCGCATGGCCTCTTCTCTGGTTTGAAATTGTTCAAAATAAACCAATTCTACAGGGCGTCGCGCTCTGGTATATTTTGCTCCTTTCCCTGCATTGTGACAGGCCACCCGCTTGTCCAAATCTGTGGTCCACCCTGTATACAGACTACCATCTTTGCATTTTAACATATATGTGTACTTTAAATTTTTTGTTCCATGTTTGTAATTCCTGCCGTTCTATGTACGGACGCTCCGTCTGCTTTCCTAAGCGAAACAAAACGCCCTCTATATGAAGCCGCCGATACCAAACGTATTTCATCCAGCCGGAAAACCGTATGTCATGCCTTTCCTGGAAGGAACATCTGTTTTCCGGAATCCACGTTTTTAGATTGTAAGATTTTCGGCTGCTGATTTTCTGTTGTTTAATTTATTATACTCTTACAATCTGAATTTGTGAATCTTTTCTATGGCAAATACTGCATGGGATCTAATGGTGTCCCGTCCTTTGTTAATGCAAAGTACAGATTCGTGCCTTCTTTGGTGTAATATTTTGTTGGTTCATTTACATATCCCAGTACACTGCCTGCTGATACATATTCCTCTGCCTGAAATGGCACATCTTTTAACTGTCCATATACTGCCTGGTATCCATTTCCCATATCCAGTGTTACTGTTGTTCCAGTCTCCTCATTTTCCACTATGGAAAGGACTTTCCCATTAGCTACTGCTGTCACCGGCGCTCCGGCTTCTGCTGAAATTGCCACAGCCGGATTTAATTTGTATACATTCAGTGTTGGAAAATATACGGTATTTTCCATATTATAGTCAAGAACAACCTGTCCGTTTACCGGCCACTGCATAAGGGAACTTTCTGTAAAATTCAAATCTACTGTTTGAGAAATCACCGGCTGGTTCTGTGTTGATGCAGAAGCGCTTTCTGCCGCTTGTTCCTCTGCCTGTTCTATTACTGGTTCTGTAGTCTCTTCCGGCGTTTCCGGTTCTTCTAACGTAGTTTCTGTTTCTCTGGTTCCTTCTACTTCCGAAGTATTGGCATCTTCTGTTTCTTCTCTTTCTTCTGTCTTTATTGCCTGGTCAACAGAATCCTCTTCATTCTCCTTAACAAGTTCTTTCTCGTTTGGTGTGCTCTTACTCCCGGACTGATAAACAGCCGCACATGTGACCACTAATGTCAATGCCAGCAGACTTCCTAATGCCACACGAATTTTACCTTTTTTTACTCATATCTTTCACCTCTACCTATGATGGAGCAATCCGCCCCTTTTTTAGCTTCAATCATAGGATTGCCAGAAAATGAAAACTTATACATTATCTATTTCTCTTTTCTTGGTATGTATGGTAAAATAAAGAAAAACACTCAGGCATTACGGAGGATTCCTACATATGAAAAAAACTGAAAACATACTTTGTTATGGTTTTATTTTACTGCTGCTTCTTGCAGACATTGCTGTGCTGGCATACTTTTTTAATTTTTCTGCTGCACCTGGTTATTACTACATTTGCCTTGCCTGCATTTTTGTGGTGCTTATTCTTTTCCTGATTTTCCAGCTCAAGGTACAGAAACGGCTAAAAGCTTCCATTCGTCCGTGGATACCCGCAGGCTTTACGATTCTGGTTTTACTTTTTAGCGGTATTTTCCTTTACACCGGAGTCAGAGATGGACTTGCCATGAAACATCCTTTGCAGACCACAGTGAATCAGACTAAATTTTTCAGAATTCCCCATACCATTTTCAAGTATTCTTTAAAAGACACTTACCGTATGGAGGGAATTGATATTTTAGATGCAAAAAGTCTCTCTGCAAATCCGTGAAAAGGACTACCAAAAAATATTCTTACATTACTGAAAAAGAATATATGGAATATGATGAGGACAGCAACCGTATTCTATACAGCTACGAATATTCTGAAGATTCCAAACTTATGGCAGAATATCTTCCTGTATCAAAAAAATGTGGTAAATCTGGTAGAACTTACTCCTTCTTCCAAAACTTATACCCAAACAGATAAGCTGCACTCTTTAGAAGCAGAAATTACATCTGTCATTGACGACCGTACTATGGAAGCAACCGTGACCGACCTTGGAGATTATGAAGGTTCCCATGTAAAAGAAGGGGATACCATTACCATACATGGTACAATGACCATCCTCTATCCTTACAATGTACAGGGCTTCTATGAAATTAAAGAAGGGGATTTAGTCACTTTCTCTGTAGATGAACTCACTACAGGAGATTCGATTTCCGTAACAACCTCTGTTCTGAATCTGGCAGAAAATCAGACCAAAGGGGAACCTGTGGAATAGAATACTCAGCTAACCAGAGGAATCGTTATACGTTTCCGGCAGATATGCCTTATATGTATAACGATTCCTCTTTTTATTCTTTCTCACTAATTTGCATTTCAGGGGAAAAAATACGTTAAAATTTCTTTGTATTCTTTTCCCTCCAATGCCATCTGTTCTGCGCCATATTGGCTAAGCCCCACACCATGGCCTTTCCCTTTGCATAAAATCTCACCTTTTCTTCAGAACACTGTACAGAAAAACCAGGAAGACGGCAGTTTTAGAATTTCTCTTATTTTTTCCCCTTGTATCATTTGATTCCCAATCTGAAGTTCCAGAACATACCCTGCCCCATCTGTTTGTTTCACTTCCACCACTTTTGTTTCCCCAAAGGTAAAACCACCATAAAATTTCTTCATTCTTTTCTCAAGTTCCTGAAATGAAAAATAACAGCCCTCTACATAAAGAGGACTGTCTCTATCTTTTGCTGATTCTACAGAAGTTATGTATCCGTAAGACTCACCCATGACATCTGCTCCATCTCTGGTTTTTCCAGAGCTAATCCCATGATAAGGCGCTTCTTTTATTTCTCCCTGGGTTGTTAATAAAACCTCTCCACTGGTTTCCCTGGCAGCTTCCTGAAATATATGAAATTTTTCCAGCATTTCCAGATTCATATGTTTTCCTTTGAAAAATGCTGCTGTTTCTTCTAATATTTCTTTTCTCTCTTTTTCACTTTTCACAGAAAGGTTGGTCCTGGCAAGAACCACCTGCGCCTTAATGGTTTCTTTTGAGTATTCCCAGGAAATCTGAGAAGCTGCAACTCCTGCTACATAATCTTCAACCGTCTGTTCCCGATTCACTGGACAGGCTCTTCGCCCTAAAACCACCACCGTAATCAAATAGGGAAGCAATAGCAACAGCAATACTGCCAAAATCCACGATTCTCTTTCTTTTTTCATAAAACACAGAATCCGCACTGTTTCTCATTGAC
>ENA-OPYU01000409-OPYU01000409.1-human-gut-metagenome-genome-assembly--contig:-NODE-409-length-17435-cov-4.975734_pt1 | contig 17435 bp, 16 predicted proteins | sample MGYA00242637_ERZ504482 | MGnify/ENA primary metagenome ERZ504482 (study PRJEB26092, sample SAMD00036237) | human gut metagenome | host: Homo sapiens | study: EMG produced TPA metagenomics assembly of...
GTCTTCATCTGCCTGACGGATTTTCTCCGCGGCTTCCATCCCATTCATCCCGGGCATCTCAATATCCAGAATCACAATATCATAAACGGGACTGTACCCCTCAATCAGCTCTTTCGCATCTGAAAAAGCAGTCAACTGAATATCCTCACCATTCTCTTTCTGATATTTTTGTATATATTTTCAATTTTGCTAAAACGCTGCATCATCATCCGCAATTGCAATCCGAATCACTCTCTCACCTCCATTTTTTGTATTTCTTTTGTTGTACTATAAAACCTGTCTCAAGATCCTTTCACCGATTCAAAAGCCGTTTTTTGATTGTCTCTCCGTTTTCCATCGAGATATATGGAATCTCCTGTTTCCGGTTTGCAGTCGATGCAAGCAGATGAACCTCTCCTTTTTGAAGCTTCACCACTCTGGCAAATATGTTTTGTGAAAATTCTACATATTGAATATCTTTGTAAGATATGTAACAAATTGCTCTTCCAAAATATCCATTTACAATCGCCATATGGCTTACCCCCACAGTGCTTCCCGCCGTCAGGAAATATGCAAGAACAAGCAATATCATCCATATGCTAAAAATTAAGCACTCCCAAAATTAATTTCCTTTTGGAACTCCGGAAAATAATAAACAGAAAGCAGTGCTCCTGCGACAAGAAACAATGCAAAAAGAACTGCCGGCCAAATCCAGGCAATCCATGTTGCTATTGGCTGCCGTACAGTCTGCATCTGTACTGCTTCATAAAATTCAGGAAGTAATAAGCGAATCCGCTCTTCCATTTGATTTCGTTTACAGTACGGAAGAAAAAAAGATTGGGTTTCCGCGGCATCATCCCCCATTCCGATATTGATGATCTCTGCTGTATATCTCCCGGTCAGTCTTGCAAAAAATGTTTGCTTTAACTTCAGTGCGCTGATTTTCTCTGCCGGAATTGTGTAATTTACTTTTTTCAAAATCCCATAACGAATGTATAATTTATTTTCATTCCGATCGATTTTAAAATCATAATACTGAATAAATCCTTTTACAATATTCCATATGGCAGAACTGAATATGGCGATCAGCATAAGAACGCTTAACAGCATTTTTACAATACTTTCTCCCACACTGACAGAATGTATCACTTGCAGAACCATCCCTGCCGCTCCGACAACGCATCCAATTACTACCAATACGGAAAGCAGATTGACAGAAAACCAGCCCATGTGTAAAAACTATCCCCCATATTCGTTTGAATCGCCCAGTGATCTTTGTCTTCTTTCGAATATTTCTCCTCAAAGCCTCCTTCCTGTCCCTGCATTAACTTCATCACATATAATCGAAACTGCTCAGCCTCCGCCTTTTTCAATATGATCTTTACATCTGTTTTATCTGATGTAGACATACTGTTCGTATCCAGCTTCACTTTACATGTTCCAAGAAGCATTTCCAACAAATTCTGCTCTGTATTTACATTCGAAATATTTTTGAGACCAATTGTATTTTTCTTTTTATTCCATGTATTACGCTCAATCACGATACTGTTGTCACAGATCGAAATGTAAGTCTTCGACCAGATGATCCACTGATATAAAAAATATCAGCAGAAAAACCGCCAATATCACTCCGCCGCCAATATATACCGTGAGACTTAATTCTTCCGATGACCCCTTTTCAATATAATCAATTACATCGTCGATGTTCGTAAAAGACAACACAAAAAGAATTCCAAATGTTGCTCCCAACTGCTCCAGTATCACGGAAATGTGATTGCGAAATCTGATCTTATTCTCCATCTTCTTCCCTCTGTTCTTTCACAATCTCATTGATACGTTTCTGTAGATTTTCTGCAATTTTTTCCGCCTTTTCTTCCTCCAGAAAGCGAAGCGTTACATCTCCTCCTGCGGTAGTAACAGTCACTTTTGCCACATGAAAGATCTGATCAATCGGACCTTTTGATATCTCAAGCTTATGCAGACGTTCAATCGGCACAATATTTCTCTTCACAAAGAGATACCCTTCCCGTATATCAATACATTCCTCATTAATACTGTATCGATATCTGTTATAACGGAAATAAGGTTCTACCAGCATGGAGACTGCCGCATAAATCAGCAGAACAGCTGAAATCCATCTTCCAATTTCAATCTGTTTTGGAATCAGCCAGAAGATATTCACGATCCCGATTAAAACAATAAAGATCACATCGCCGATTATTTCCGCAGTATACATGCACCCCAATGCCCGTCTGGAAAGCTTTTCATATGCCATACATTTCTTCTCCCTTTTATTCCAATTCCTGTATCAATTCAGAAATCAACTTTTCGTCCTCTTCCAACTCTTCTGCAATTTCAGAAACCGACATTTTCTTTAGCAATTTCTTTTGAATCAGTTCCTTTAGAAGTTCCCGTCTGCCGGACAATTTTCCTCTCTCTTCTCCTTCCTTTATACCGGATAGTCTGCCTTCTTCCCATCCCTCTTCCCAGGATGCCTCCCGCTCCTGCCTCATATGCTTTTCTTCATCATATTCATAGATACTCACTTGCTTCGCCTCCGCTCGGTTTTGTGTCAAAAACTCTGCCAGAATATCTTCCTCAATACATTCGCGGATTGCCTGCTCCACAGCCTCACTGATGGGCATTGTACAGATCGAGCAATTCCTTCTTATCCTGATAGAGCATGGCAAAAATACGTGACTTGTACAGTCTGTTTGCCGGGAGTTCTGTGGTTTGCTTCATAAAGCTTCCTCCTTTAATTGAATCGTTACAGGAGGTTTTCAATCCGACATCTTTCTTCTAAAAACCTCTCTGCTGTTTTAAGTTGATATCAAAGCATAGAGATTTTCCGATATGACTTTAGAATAAAAGATGCGGAATGGTTCCGCTTAGAAAACCAGAAATAATGCTTTCCTGTATTGTAACACGATTGCACAGAAAGAGGAAGAAGAATTTTTTCTTTTTCAGTAAATATCCAATGTATTCATCTGAAATGCTATCTAACCGTATAATTCATGTTTCCAAAAAACGACGCCGGACTTTCCCCGGCGCCGTTTCTTTCAAACCATTGATTCAATTTTACTTTTCAAAAGAATTAGTCTTCTTTTGCTGTACCGTCATAGAGATTTACCAATCCCTTCAGGTATTCGTATCTTTCCATAGCCTCAGCCTCATTCTGCGCGAAGAGTCTCTGTGCTTTTTCAGGATTTGCTCTCATCAGGGCATTGTAACGAACTTCTCCGTTCAGGAATTCCTGATAATCTCCCTTAGGCTCTTTGCTGTCCAGAGTAAATTTCTTCTCAGCTTCCGGATTGAATCTGAAGTTGTTCCAGTATCCGCATTCTACTGCAAGCTGTTCCTCTGTCTGTGCTTTGCTCATACCTTTCTTGATTCCATGGTTGATACATGGAGCGTAAGCGATGATCAGGGATGGTCCCGGATATGCCTCTGCCTCTGCGATTGCCTTCACTGTCTGGTTGAAATCTGCACCCATTGCGATCTGTGCAACATATACATAACCATAGCTCATAGCGATTCCTGCAAGGTCTTTCTTCTTCGTCTCTTTACCGCCGGCTGCGAACTGTGCTGTCGCACCTGTCTTAGTAGCTTTTGAGGACTGTCCGCCTGTGTTGGAGTAAACTTCTGTATCAAATACCATAATGTTGATGTCCTGACCGCTTGCCAGTACGTGGTCAACTCCACCGAATCCGATATCGTAAGCCCATCCGTCACCACCGAAAATCCACTGGGATTTCTTAGCAAGGAAGTCTTTATTTTTCAGCAGTTCTGCTCTCTCAGCACATCCGCAGTCACAGTCTTCCAGAGCTTTTACAAGCTTGTCTGTAGCTGTTCCGTTTGTTGCACCTACTGAGAATGTATCCAGATATTCCTGAGCTGCTGCTTTCACATCGTCGTTTACGCCGTTCTCTGCAAGTTTTTCTACAGATGCTTTGAGTCTTTCACGGATCGTATTCTGTGCAAGAAGCATACCATATCCAAACTCTGCATTATCCTCAAACAGTGAGTTAGACCATGCCGGACCTCTTCCCTGTGGGTTTACTGTATAAGGTGTAGACGGTGAAGAGTTACCCCAGATAGAAGAACATCCTGTTGCATTTGCAATGTACATTCTGTCACCGAATAACTGTGTGATCAGTTTTGCATAAGGTGTCTCACCACAACCTGCACAAGCTCCTGAGAACTCAAGCAATGGCTGTTTGAACTGGCTTCCTTTTACGGTTGTCTCTTTGAATTTTGCAACCACTTCCGGTTTGATCGGAAGCTCTGTTCCATAATTGAAGAAATCCTGTTTTCCGGCATTTGCTTCCATGTTGCCCATAACGAGTGCTTTTTCACCCTTCTTACCAGGACATACATTTGCACAAGATCCACATCCTGTACAGTCATAAGCAGATACTGCGATCGAGAACTTCATGTTCGGCATACCGATCATGTCGATCATATCCATACCTTCCGGTGCGTTTGCTGCCTCTTCTTCTGTCAGCGCGATCGGACGGATAACTGCATGCGGACATACATATGCACAGCGGTTACACTGGATACAGTTGTCCGGCTGCCAGATCGGGATATCTACTGCGATTCCACGTTTCTCATATGCTGAAGAACCGGATGGTGTAGAACCATCTACATATTCATTAAATGCAGATACCGGAAGTGTATTTCCTTCCTGTGCATTTACTTTTGCCTGGATATTTTTTACAAAATCTACAACGTCTGCTCTTCCGCCTTCTCCAACGTGAGGAGTTGTAAGACCTTCATCTGCTGCATCTTTCCAGCTTTCCGGAACTGCGATTTCTACAACCTGTTTTGCACCTGCATCGATTGCATCGTAGTTCATCTGTACGATCTTGTCACCTTTTCTTCCGTAAGTAGCTTTTGCAGCTGCTTTCATCAGATCGATCGCTTCCTCTTCCGGAATGATCGCTGCAAGTTTGAAGAATGCTGACTGAAGAACTGTATTGATACGTCCTCCAAGTCCGATTTCTTTACCAATCTTGATACCGTCGATCGTGTAGAACTTGATATTGTGATTTGCAATGTAGCTCTTAACCTGTCCCGGAAGGTGCTCTTCCAGTCCTTCCATATCCCATGAACAGTTCAGAAGGAATGTACCTCCATCAACCAGTTCCTGAACCATGTTGTACTTGTCAACATAAGAAGGATTGTGACATGCTACAAAGTTTGCCTGACGGATTAAATATGTTGATTTGATCGGTGACTTACCGAAACGCAGGTGAGACATTGTAACACCACCGGATTTTTTGGAGTCATAGTCAAAATATGCCTGTGCATACATGTCTGTGTTATCTCCGATGATCTTGATGGAGTTTTTGTTCGCACCTACAGTACCGTCAGCTCCAAGTCCCCAGAATTTACAGTTGATCGTTCCTTCCGGTGTTGTTACCAGAGGTTCGTCAGCTTTCAGTGACAGGTGTGTCACATCATCTTCAATACCGATTGTAAATTTCTGTTTTTCATCGTTGTGATATACTGCAACGATCTGTGCAGGTGTTGTATCTTTAGAACCTAATCCATAGCGTCCTGTATAAATCGGAACTGCATCAAATTTTGTTCCCTTTAATGCTGCAACAACATCCAGATACAGTGGCTCGCCAAGTGCTCCCGGCTCTTTTGTTCTGTCAAGAACAGAAATCTTCTTCACAGAATCCGGAATTGCATTGATCAGTGCTTCCGCTGAGAATGGTCTGTAAAGGCGAACTTTTACAACACCGACTTTTTCTCCGGCTGCCATCAGATAATCGATTGTCTCTTCGATCGTATCACAGACAGAACCCATTGCAACGATCACGTGCTCTGCATCTTCTGCTCCATAGTAGTTGAACAGTTTATAGTCTGTTCCAATCTTCTCATTTACTTTATCCATATAATTCTGAACGATTGCAGGAAGTGCATCGTAATATGGATTACATGCTTCTCTTGCCTGGAAGAAAATATCAGGGTTCTGAGCAGAACCTCTCTGACATGGATGGTTTGGATTCAGTGCGTGTGCACGGAATTCGTCAATTGCATCTTTATTTACTAAATCTTCCAGATCTTCGTAATCCCATGTCTCAATCTTCTGAATCTCATGAGATGTTCTGAATCCGTCAAAGAAATTGATAAACGGAATCTTTCCTTCCAGTGCTGCACAGTGTGCAACTGGTGTCAGATCCATAACTTCCTGCACACTGGATTCACACAGCATCGCTGCACCTGTCTGACGACATGCATAAACGTCAGAGTGATCTCCAAAGATAGAAAGCGCATGGCTTGCAAGTGCACGTGCGGATACGTTGAATACACCCGGGAGCTGCTCTCCTGCCACTTTATATAAGTTAGGAATCATCAGCAGTAATCCCTGAGATGCTGTAAATGTTGTTGTCAACGCTCCTGCTGCAAGAGAACCGTGTACTGCTCCTGCCGCACCTGCCTCAGACTGCATCTCTGTTACATGAACAGTTGTTCCGAAAATATTTTTTCTTCCTTCTGTTGCCCACTCATCAATATGCTCCGGCATAACGGATGACGGTGTGATCGGGTAGATAGCTGCAACTTCTGTGTATGCATAAGAGACATGAGCTGCTGCCTGGTTACCGTCCATGGTTTTCATTTTTCTTGCCATTTCTTGTTCCTCCTTCGAAATTACATTGTAAAACGAAGTTTTTTACATGTAATCTCATTATATCTCGATTAGTTGTAAAAGTCCATACGAGCCGTCCCATTTCTTGTTTCCTTTTTTGGTGCAGTTGTCTGGTTTCTCTTTCTGATTTTCTTTTGGAAATTCTATTTCCATGCAGACCGGCTGCAGCTTTTCGTATAAAATAAAAAGCACCTCCCACGGAAGTGCCTGTCCCCTCTTGTATTCTCTTTTTCCATTTACCATGCATGCAGCCAGAATTTTCCTAAAAACCAGATAAGAAATGCAAAAATTGCCATCACTCCGATTGCAAGCGGAAGCAGAAGTTCACAGAATGCCAGAATAACTGCCAGTTTGTCTTTTCGGCTCATCTCGATCGGTTCCTGCTTTTTCTTTTCTTCACGCGCTTTCTTTTTGGCTTCTTTTCTGACTGTGCGAAGACCTTTTTCAAATTCGATTTTCTGCTTTTGTCCATCCGGCTGTGTGTCTGACTTTTTCGCTTTTTCTTCCTCTTCAAACAGCAGATCCGGCCTTGGTCCCTGTCCCAGTTTCAATAGATTTTTCATAATGCCCTCTTTGAAAAATGCCCCCGATGCGATTACCGGGGGCGAAATTTAAGTTTTCCTTACATTTTTTGTATTGTCAAAAGATTTCATACATAGTGACAAGCTACAAAGTGTTCATTTCCTACATCTCTGTACTCCGGTGCTTCCTGTGCACATTTCTCTGTCGCATATGGACAGCGTGTACGGAATTTACATCCGGACGGCGGATTCGACGGAGAAGGAAGATCTCCGCTCAAAATGATACGATCTCTCTTTCTTGTCGGATCCGGCACCGGAATCGCTGACATCAGCGCTTTTGTATATGGATGCAGCGGATTGTCGAAAATTTCATTTTTATCTGCCATCTCCACAATATTTCCAAGATACATAACTGCCACACGATTACTGATGTACTCTACAACTGACAAGTCATGCGAAATGAAAATGTAGGAGAAGTTGTTTCTCTCCTGAAGATCTCCGAGCAGGTTGATGATCTGTGACTGAATAGACACGTCCAGCGCCGATACCGGCTCATCACAGACGATCAGTTCCGGATTCAGAATCAGGCTTCGTGCAATTCCGATACGCTGTCTTTGTCCACCGGAAAACTCATGCGGGTAACGGTTGATATAATACGTAGGAAGTCCGCAGATTTCCATTGTCTCCAATACCTTTTCACGTGCTTCTGCCTTACTCATCAATTTGTGATCAAGCAGAGCCTCCCCGATGATGTTTCCGACCGTCATACGGGGATTCAAAGAAGCGTAGGATCCTGAAATACCATCTGCATCTGCAGACGTTTTGCACGCATTTCCTTTTTTGGAACATTTTGCAAGGTCCTCTCCTTTGAAAATGACCTTTCCGTCTGTGATATCATGCAGTCTTAAGATCGTTCTTCCGGCTGTTGATTTTCCACATCCGGACTCACCTACGATTCCCAGTGTCTCACCACGTCTCAGTTTGAAAGAAATTCCATCTACAGCTTTGACATGTCCGACTGTTCTTGTGATCAGACCGCCACGGATCGGGAAATATTTTTTCAGATTCTGGACATCCAAAATGATTTCATTTTCTCTGTTCATTTATACTTCCTCCTTTTCCGGTGCGTTGACAAAGCATGCAACATAATGACCGTTTCCAACGTGTACCAGTTTTGGTTCTTTTTCTTTACAGCCTTCCTGACAGAACTCACATCTCTCATTGAAATGGCAGTTCTCCGGCATATTGATCGGGTTCGGAACCTGTCCCGGGATCGAATACAGACGCTCATTGTGATTGGTCTTACCGATGATCGGTTTTGATTTTAACAGCCCGATTGTATATGGATGCATCGGATTCTGGAAAATATCCAGTACTTTTCCTTTTTCCACAACATTTCCGGCATACATAACAACCACGTAATCTGCCATCTCTGCAACGACGCCCAGGTCATGCGTGATCAGCATGATGGACATATCCATTTCCTCTTTCAGCTTGCGCATCAGATCCAGAATCTGTGCCTGAATCGTTACATCCAGCGCAGTCGTCGGCTCATCTGCGATCAACAGCTTCGGATTACATACCAGAGCCATTGCAATCATGATACGCTGACGCATACCACCGGAAAGCTCGTGAGGATAGCATTCCATGATTTCTTCCGCTCTCGGAATACCAACCAGTTTTATCATTTCCAGAGCTTTTGCTCTTGCTTCTTCTTTTGTTGCATCTGTATGGAAAAGAATACTTTCCATGATCTGATGTCCGACTTTGAGTACCGGATTCAGAGAAGTCATCGGCTCCTGGAAGATCATTGCAACATCTTTTCCGTTGACATGCTCCATTTCGCTCTTGCTCAGCTTCAGTAAATCTCTTCCATCCATCAGGATCTCACCATCCACGATTTTTCCCGGAGGTGACTGAACCAGATGCATCAGAGAGAGTGAAGTAACACTCTTTCCACATCCGGATTCTCCTACTACACAGACTGTCTCTCCTTTGCGGATCTCAAAATCAACGCCGTTGACTGCCTTGACAATTCCAGCGTCTGTATAGAACCATGTATGAAGATTTTTAAATTCTATAAATGCCATAACTTTTCTCCTTGTCAAAACTTACTTAGCGTTTCATTTTCGGGTCAAATGCATCTCTGAGGCCATCACCTACAAGGTTCACCGCAAGTACTGTCAATAAGATACAGAATCCTGCCGGCATCCACAGCCATGGACGCAGTTTGAATGTCATCAGGTTTGTTCCTGCAGATACCATCTGTCCCCAGCTGGACATCGGAGGAAGTACACCGACTCCCAGATAAGACATGGTGGATTCCATGATGATCGTATCACCGATTGCCAGTGTTGCTGTAACAATGATGATCGGGATAACATTCGGCATAATATGTTTGAAAATCTTATGCAGATCGCGGATACCAAGTGATTCCGCTGCTGACATATAATCCATCTCACGGATCGAAAGTACCTGACCTCGGATATACCGGCACGTACCGGCCCATCCGATCGCCGCAAGGATTACCATCAGATAATATACACGAACTCCGGTGTCCACTTTCCAGTCTGACATCATGGCACTGAGCATGATCAGAATCGGCATCGTCGGCAGAGACAGAATAACGTCTACTACACGCATGATGACAAAATCCACAACTCCGCCATAGTATGCTGCGGTACAACCTAATAATGCACCGATAAAGATCTGAAGTGCTGTCGCCGCCAGACCAACTGTCATGGAAATACGTCCTCCATAAAGAAGACGGGTAAAGACATCTCGTCCATTTTCGTCTGTTCCAAACCAGTGCTGTGCACTCGGCGGCTGTTTTGCATTCGCAATATCAGTTGCTGTAATATCTGAATACGGAGATACGATTGGTCCCACAATACAAAGAACGATCATGACTCCTAAAAAGATCAGTCCGGCGATCGCCAGCTTGTTTCTGGACAGGCGCTTCATCGCAAGTCTCCAGGGGGATTCCATGCTTTTATTCTCTGCTGCCTGTTTTGCAATTTTCTTATTTGCATCTTGTGATTTTTTTCACGTGTCCTCCTCCTTTCTACTTCAAACGAATACGTGGGTCAACCGCACCATATAACAGGTCGGAAAGTAAGTTTCCGAGCATTGTAAGTACTGCAAGGAACATTGTGAATCCCATCATAAAGAGATAATCTCTCTTTCCGATAGAATCCAGGAATACTTTACCGATTCCAGGCCATGCAAATACAGTCTCTGTGATCATCGCACCTGCGAAAAGTCCCGGGATCGCACCACCAACATAAGTTACAATCGGAATCATCGCATTCTTTAACGCATGTTTGTAAATTACCACTTTTTCCGGAAGTCCCTTTGCACGGGCAGTTCTGATGTAATCCTGATTGATTACCTCAAGCATGGATGTACGCACATAACGCATGGTACCACCCAACTGGATCACTGTCAGTGTCACAACCGGAAGGATCATATGAAGCACTACGTCTAAAACATAAGCCCCGCCTGTATTGTTTGCTCCGGCAGTTATCATACCGTCAAGAGGAAGAACCCCCAACTTGACAGAGAACACATGCCGCAGAATCATTGCCAGGAAGAATGATGGCAGTGAAATACCGGCAAATGCTACTACCGAGAATGTATTGTCAAAAATTGAATATTGCTTGGTCGCCGAAATAACGCCGATTGGAATCGCGATCAATAGTTGCAGTATGAACGCTACAGCAGCTACTAAAAACGAGTTCCATACAAATTTACCGATGACTTCTGTTACCGGAATCTTGTAACTGATCGAGATACCAAAATCTCCTCTGATCGCATGACTTGCCCAGTTTACGTATCTTTCCGGTATCGGTTTGTCTAATCCTAAAAGTGCTTTGTTCTGCGCTATCTTCTCCGCTGTGATGTTTCCGCCTGCATGAGCATCAACGGCATCTCCCGGCAGGCTTGCTACCAAAAGAAATACAACCATAGATACACCGATCAGAATAGGAATCATCGTGAGAACACGGCGAGTTGCATATTTCCACATTTGTTAAAAACCTCCAATCTTTATTTGACTCTGTTTTGCTCATGATCAAATAACTTAATTTTGCCCGCAGGAAATAGAACGAATCGAGTTCGTATCCACCCCCTGCGGGCCGTTTGTTCGAAGGGAAACCTCGCTGGATCCCTATTTGAGCTTCAAGTCTTACGGCTTTGTTATTTTTTTAGAGTACTTCGATTACTCAACTTCAATGTTGACAATCTTATCCTGCTGATACCATTTTACATATGAGCTCTGCTCGATGTTCTGTACACGAGTGTTGTAGCAGATCAGGTCACATCTCTCGTAAATCGGGTATGTCGGAAGATCTTCATTGATCAGTTTGTAAATTTCTTTGTATTTTTCTTTCTGCTCTTCTTTCGAAGTAAAAGCCAGTGCCTCTGCGAGCATCTTGTCCAGTTCTGGATTTGCATATCCTGTGTGGTTCTGAGATCCGCCTGCTTCCGGACTTGCAAATGTTCCTGTCAGATCTGGATCTGCTGTCAGTTCCCATGCCATGAACAGCATATCAAATGTACCGTTCTGAGATTTAGACTGCAGTGTCGGCCAGTCAACATACTCTGCCTGGAAGTCGATACCAAGCTGTCCGTATGCGTCGATCATCAGTGGGATCATAGTATCTGTTACGATGTTTCCAGACATTGCACTGAAGACGATCTTCATCTGTTTTCCGTCTTTCATCAGCTTGTCGCCGTCTTTTTCCCATCCGGCTTCTTTCAGAAGCTCTGCTGCTTTGTCAAGATCATAATCGTATGTTTCCAGACCTTCGTCATCATACAGCCATGAAATCGGCGCCTGAGGAATATTCAGTGTGATTGCATACTGTCCGTAAACAGCCTGGTTCAGAGACTTACGGTCGATTGCATGAAGCAGCGCCTGACGCACTTTTGCATCCTGGAAAATCTCATTTTCATGGTTTACTGCCACATATCCATATCCAAGAGTCGGCTGGATCTTCATGTTGATGAATCCTGCTGCCTGTGCTTCTTCGATGTGGTCATCATCGCAGACAACCTGATCGTGGATATCTACATCACCTGTCTCTACTGCCTGAAGCTCTGCATTTGTAGCAACAACTTTGAAGATCAGGTTCTTTGTCTTAGGCTCTCCCAGGTAGAAGTTCGGGTTTGCTTCCAGAGTCGCAGATGTTTTTTCTTTGTACTCTTTCAATACATATGCACCATTCGATACATAGTCAACCATATTCAATGATTTGAATTTAGAAAGGTCACCTTTCTTGATCAGATCTCCATATTTTGCTGTAGAGATCGGCACTGCAGAACCTAATACATAAGGTGCACTTGTGTTTGCTGCTTCCAGAGTAATCTGGATTGTGCTTTCATCTACTACCTTGATACCGGAAATCTCAGTTGCACTTCCGTTTTTGTAATCTTCATATCCTACAACGTTTACTTTGGAAATATCCTGATATCCATCATAGCTTGGATCTGATACGACTTTATACCAGTTTACATAGTCTTCCGCTTTTACGTCTGATCCATCGTTGTATTTTTCTTTTGTCAGCTTGTATGTGTAAACTTTACCGTCATCAGAAACTGACATGCTGGCTGTACCGTCAACGATCTCTCCTTTGTCATCATTGACACTCAGAGATGCCGTTGTAGCTGTCACAACCTGAAAATCCTCATTTGCTTCCCAGTATACCGGGTTGAATACACCTGCAAAGTCTGCAACACCTGCGATCAGTGTGTCTTTTCTCTTTGCTGCTGTCTCAGGAAGTGCAGAAGGATCCTCTGCTTCGATCAGCTGGTTTGTTGCTTCTAATGAAGTATTTGTGTCCTGTGATTCTGTTTTTTCACTTGTTTTCTTATTGTCTGACCCACTGCCGCAAGCCGCAAGTGAAAGTGCCATTACTGCCGCTAAAAGGCAGGCTAATGCTTTCTTTTCATATTTTTCCTCCTTGAAAAATATTTATGTTGATTCCTGCATCTTCCGATTTATTTACTCTGTTTTTTCATAGCCGTATTACCCATCTGTTGCTGAAAATGCGGAAACAAACACGATTCATCGACCGGGCTCTTATTTCATCATTACTCCCAGTTTTTCTGTCAGTGTGCGTACGCATCCGTCTTCAAACGGAACCTGAAGCCCCACTTCTTTTAACATCTCTGTATAGAAATCACTTGCAGATAACCTGCACAGCTTCAAATAGCTCTGCCATGCCGCTTTGTAGTCTTCATCCATCCAGATTTTGTACTGCATCGCACAGGTCTGTGCCAGTACATAGTCTATATAATAAAACGGAGTATCATAAATGTGAAGCTGTTTTTGCCAAAAACCACCTTTTTCCATAAATGGATCTCCTTCGTAATCAAGATGTGGTTTGTATTCTTCCTCCAGCTTCTTCCATGCCGCATGTCTCTCATCCGGTGTCAGATCCGGATTGCTGTAGACAATATGCTGGAATTCGTCCACCATGCATCCGTACGGAATAAATGCGATCGCATCTTCCAGATGCATCTGTCTGTATGTGTCAGCTTCTTCTTTAAAAAACAAATTCATCCATGGTTCTGTAAAGAATTCCATAGACATAGAATGAATCTCTGCTGTCTCCATCGTGATATCCCAATGCTCTTCGATCGGATCACTTCCAGAAACATATCCCTGGAACGCATGACCGCACTCATGTGTCACAACATCCACATCTCCGCTTGTTCCATTGAAATTGGCAAAAATAAACGGTGCGCGATATTTCGGAAGATATGTCATATAACCGCCGGCCTTTTTTGTCTTTCTGCCGAGCACATCAAAGAGTTCATTCTCCATCATAAATTCAAAGAACTCTTTTGTCTCCGGTGAAAGCTCCTCATACATCTTCTGTCCATTCGCCATGATCTCTTCCGGAGTTCCCTGTGGTTTTGGATTTCCGTCCACGAAATACATGTTCTCATCAATATAAGAAAGCTTCTGAAGACCAAGTCGTTCCCGTCTTCTCTCATGCATCTTTTCTGCAAGCGGTACGAAATACTCTTTGATCTGTCTGCGGAAATTCTCCACCTCTTCTCTTCCGTAAGAATTGCGGTTCATCCGGTAATATCCGAGTTCTACATAATTCTCATATCCGAGGAGTCTTGCCTGTGCCGTACGATTTTTCACCAGTTTATCATAGATCTCATCCAGCTCTTCTGCTTTACTCTGGAAAAACGCGCTGTACTTTTCATGCGCTCTGCGTCTGATCTCTCTGTCCTCATGTGTCATATACGGACGCAACAGGGACAGATTCAATGTCTCACCATCCCAGTCAATCTTCGCACTCGCAATCAAATTGTCATACCGGGTTGTCAGCGCATTTTCTTCCTGCATCAACGGAATGAGCTTCTCGTCCATGGCCTTGAATTCAAGCTCCATACTCTTAAATGCCACTTTTCCGATCTTCTCTTCCAGTTCTGCTTTGTATGGAGAATAATAAAGTACTTTTCTGTATTCAGTCTCCTGATTGCTGATCGTAGGCAGTACTTCATTATAATAGTCCTTCTCTTCACTGTAGAATGCATCAGCAGTATCTACATCACTGCGAATCATCGCAATCTGAATCATCGTGCTGTACTCGTCACGCAGCTCATAAAACTTTTGATGAATCGCAAACTGCTCTTCTCCGCTCTTTGCAGCCTTCAGTTCCTGTGTCAGCTCTTTGAGCCCTGCCACAACGGCATCTGTATCAACCCTCTGATAAGGCATCTCTGCAAACTTCATAGCCTTTCCTCCTTATTCTATCTATCTGCTTTTGCCCTTTTATATTTTTTCTCGTTCCTAGTGATAATAAATCACCGCGCTAAAGTGTTATTATTATAAATTGGTATTCAGATTTTTTTCATTATATACCACTTCCAACACGATTTCAAGTTATTTTTAATTTTATTTTGCAATTTCAATCTTGTTTTCTTGCATTTTAGCACTTTTTTAACTTCTATTGAGAGATAAAAGAACAAAAAATCTGCAGCGAAAGCACTGCAGTTTTTCGTTTTTGTCCTTTATTTAACAAATTTTATTTTCCTGTACTTTTTTTTTTGCAAGCATCGAATATCTGGAATGATTTTTTTCTCAGATACACAAAGCAAAACACCTGTTGTCACTACCAGCACACCTGCCAGAAGCTGGGAAACAGGAAGTCCGATTCCCGGCAGGAGAAGCTGATCTGTCCGGAGTCCTTCGATCCAAGCGCGTCCAAGTCCATACCCGAACATATAAAGAAGGAACAACTCTCCCTCGTATTTTTTATGCTTTCGATATGCAAACAGCAAGATCAAAAGAGCACAGCACCACAAAGATTCATATAAAAAAGTAGGATGCACCTGAATGTATTCTACGCCATCGATCATCTGGATATGTGCTCTCATCTGCTCTGTCACATCAGAGCTTCTCACTGCATCGATCGGAAGCCGCATCGCAAACAAACTGTCCGTATATCCGCCAAACGCCTCTCTGTTAAAGAAATTCCCCCAGCGTCCCAGCATCTGTCCGTTTTAACAGGGCAAGCGCGATCGTATCAAAATCTGGGGCGCACTCAAATGCTTGATCTTCGCTGCAATGATCACAGTCAGTACTGCTGCAATCACACCGCCGTAGATTGCAAGACCGCCTTCCCGGATATTCAAAATTTCCAGAAGATTGTCTTTGTACATATCCCAGGAAAAGAGCACATAATATAATCTTGCTCCGATGATCCCGAATACAACACCGAACATTCCCATATCCAGATAACTCTCCGGATCCTGTCCGGTACGCTTCGCCTCTGATGTCGCGATCACAAAGCCCAGAAGGATCGCCGTGCCGATGATGATTCCGTAATATGCGATCTCAAATCCAAATACCGAGATTGTCTTTCCGACATGTTCCAAATGGATTCCCAGATGGGGAAAACTAATATCATAGTGCATGCTTCCTGCCTCCAATTATTATACGTTAAAGCGGAATACGATAATATCTCCGTCCTGAACTACATACTCTTTTCCTTCCAGTCTTACCAGACCTTTCTCTTTGGCAGCCGCATGTGTTCCGCATGCCATCAGATCATCATAACTTACCACCTCCGCACGGATAAATCCACGTTCGAAATCTGTATGGATCTTTCCTGCTGCCTGAGGTGCCTTTGTTCCCTTTGTGATCGTCCATGCACGGCACTCCTGCTCTCCCGCTGTCAGATAGCTGATCAGTCCGAGCAGATGATAACTTGCTTTGATCAGTTTTTCCAGACCGGACTCCTCCAGACCAAGATCATCCAGGAATAACTTTTTCTCATCCTCATCCAGCTCTGCGATCTCCTGTTCAATCTGTGCGCAGACTACAAATACTTCACAGTTCTCTTCTGCTGCGTATTCCCGCACTTTCTGTACTCCGGCATTGTCTGCACCGTCATTTGCCAGATCGTCCTCTGTCACATTTGCCGCAAAGATCACCGGCTTGTATGTCAGAAGATTGTAGCTTGTCAGCCACTCCTGTTCTTCCTCATCGTCTGTTGTAAAGCTCTTCGCCATCTTATTTTCTTCCAGATGCTCTTTGATGCGTTTTAACAGCTCCAGCTCTTTTGCTGCTGTCTTATCATTTCTGGAAAGCTTTACCACTTTTGCGATCCTTCTCTCCAAAATCTCCAGATCGGAAAAGATCAGTTCCAGGTTGATCGTCTCGATATCACGCAGCGGATCGATACTTCCGTCCACATGTACAATATTACTGTCCTCAAAACATCTCACAACATGCACAATTGCATCTACTTCTCTGATGTTGGCAAGGAACTGGTTTCCAAGTCCCTCTCCTTTTGATGCCCCCTTTACCAGACCTGCAATATCTACGAACTCAATGGCTGCCGGTGTGATCTTCTTTGTATTGTACATCTCACCCAGAACATCCAGTCTGTGATCCGGTACGGTCACAACTCCCACATTCGGGTCAATGGTACAGAACGGATAGTTTGCGGATTCTGCTCCGGCTTTTGTCAACGAATTAAATAATGTACTCTTTCCTACGTTTGGTAATCCTACGATTCCTAATTTCATTTTATCTTTTACCTGTCCGAAAACCCTTTATTTATGCGGGTTTTCGCCTTTCTCTATATTTTTATTACACCCTTTTTCACACCCTTTTTTACAACTGTGGGTGTAGCTGCTTCAAATTGCTGAACAGCTTTTGCAAGGGACTCGTCCGTAACATGAACATACCTGTCCATTGTTGTTTTAATACTTGCGTGTCCTAATAGTTGCTGTAAAACTTTAGG
>ENA-OPYU01000413-OPYU01000413.1-human-gut-metagenome-genome-assembly--contig:-NODE-413-length-17334-cov-3.278666_pt1 | contig 17334 bp, 25 predicted proteins | sample MGYA00242637_ERZ504482 | MGnify/ENA primary metagenome ERZ504482 (study PRJEB26092, sample SAMD00036237) | human gut metagenome | host: Homo sapiens | study: EMG produced TPA metagenomics assembly of...
CGAAATTTTCCATCTCCCTTGAACAAGGAGAGATTACCAATCAGATGCAGAGTGGACGCTGCATGGATGTTCGCCGCACTCAACACATTACGCTTTGAAGTCATGAAAAAACTGAAATCTCGAGACATTTGAGCTGTCACAGAATTATACTTTATTCTACGACAAACTTGAGAAAGCAAATTATTTCTTAGAAAGCATTCTTGACACACTTAAGGAACCTGTAAATGGAAGACTGATCTCCCACCTTCTTACAGACCGCTCGGAGACGGTGGTCAATGGGATATGTTGTGCAGCATTATCCGCAAATACGGTCTCGTCCCGAAGGATGCGATGCCGGAGACAGCCTGCTCTTCATGCAACACGCGAAATGGCAGGATATATGACTAAAAAACTTCGTGAAATTTGCCTGCACCCTCCGCAAAGCGAACGAATCCGGGGCTTCTATCGATGAACTTCGCATGCAGAAAGAATCTATGATGAATGAAATCTACCGCATTCTCTGCATCTGTCTCGGTGAACCTCCGAAGACATTCGATTTTGAAGTGCGCGACAAAGATAAGAACTTCCATCGCGATACACAGATCACTCCGCAGCAATTTTACGAAAAGTACATCGGTCTGAATCTCGATGACTATATTAGCCTGATCAATGCTCCAACCAGCGACAAACCATACCACCGCAGCTACAGCGTCAAATATCTTGGAAATGTCAAAGAAGGACGCCCGGTTCGCTACCTAAACCTGGAAATTGAAGAGTTAAAGAAAGCCGCAATCGCACAGATGCAGGACGGTTCCCCGGTATGGTTCGGCTGTGATGTCGGAAAATATTCCTGCGGCGAGAACGGTGTGATGGATCTTGACCTCTATCAGACGGAAGAACTTCTCGGTACCACCTACCATATGACAAAAGCCGAGCGTCTGGACTATCATGAGAGCCTTATGACACACGCAATGACATTTATGGGTGTCAATCTGGACGAGAACGGAAACCCAGATCGCTGGCGTGTCGAGAACAGTTGGGGAGAAAAATCCGGTAAGAAAGGCTACTATGTCATGAGTGATGTATGGTTTGACGAATATATGTACCAGGTTGTTGTCAATAAAAAATACCTTCCGGAACAATTTGTCAAAGAATATGAATCTGAACCGATCCTCCTCGAACCTTGGGATCCAATGGGCTCACTCGCATTATAATTTTTAAAAAACAGAAGGCACTGGAAAGTTATCCACTGTACCTTCTGTTTTTTTGGCTTTCTTTTCCACAAATCGCCCTCTTATTCCACGGAGTTTTCCTCCGCTTTCTTCTCGCCTTTTCTTCTCTCAGCTCCCGAAAGAAAGATTTCATCAACTGACTGCACTCCTCCTCCAACACTCCAATCTCCAGTTCTACTTGATGATTGAACTGCGGCACTTGCAGCAGATTAAAAATCGACCCTGCACATCCCGCTTTTGGATTCATACATCCGACAACAACTTTCTTCATCCTCGACTGCACGATCGCTCCCGAACACATCTGACATGGCTCCAACGTAACATACATAGTACAATCCTCCAGCCTCCAGTCATCCATCTTCCTGCTCGCCTTCCTGATTGCGATCAGCTCCGCGTGGGCAAGCGTATTCTTGTCAATCGTCCTCCGGTTATATCCTCTTGCAATAATTTTATCCTGATATACGATCACACAGCCAATAGGCACTTCTTTCAGCGCATATGCCTTCTTCGCCTGCCGAATTGCCTCTTTCATGTACTTTTCATCCTGATTCATCTTCCTGTTTCCTCTGCTCTCTTTCTACTATCCTTTTTCTACTTTTCTGCACCAATATCCAAATCTCTCATAATCATTTCGCTCTTGCTCAGAAAGTGTGACCGGCAATCCTTCTGCTTCCCGAAATTCCAAAAAACCAAAGCACTCTGCCGCCTGCCGCTCTCTCCGGTGATAAATCCCCGGCACACCAAGTATGCAGTCATACCCCCTCCTCGATCAGAAGCAGATGATGATAGTTGTAGTAACCATGCAGCAAAAAACTGTTGTTCGCCAGCTTCCACTCTCCGCGCGCAAGTTCCCCCAGATCATTTCTCCGAATTTTCCTGCATTGCAGACGTTCCTTTCCACCGCACTCCTCATCGTCTGTCTGTGCCCCCTGTACACGCACACTGCTCCGGGGCAATCTCCTGTTCCAGCACACTTTCTTCCGCCTCTGCGTCATTTTCTTCACTTGGCTTTTCTGCTATCTCTTCATTTTTGGCTTTCTCTTCTGACGCATCCGGTAAAATTTACTTTTTACCCGGCTTCCCATACCGCCGCGTAGAGAACCTTCTCTTCACACTTGATCAAAATCCCATCCAGACCATCCAGCCGTTCCTCTGTCTCCACCATCTGCGATACACTCCCATGCACGATCGGAAGCTCCCCAAGAGAGACTGTTTCACAACTTCCATGTTTCATGCAAAATCCAAAAAATCTCCAATTTCTCATTTGCATGTTCCACGATTCCTTTCGCACTGATACTAAAAACAGCTCCGTCTCTTTTCTGCTCTGCCCGTATAAAGCCAACATTTCTCACTGGTACAGATTCTTTATATTCATATAAATAACAGATTTGCTGTCCCATATTTCCGCAACATCCCTCAACTTGTCCTTTTTCTTAATCTATTGCACAAGCCAGGGCAAAAAAGAACCAGAGCGTGTCTGAACTTCAGCTTCTCTGCACCTTCAAACACGCTCTGTCCTTCTATGAAACTAAAAATTTCTCTGTCAGTTCTTTAAAGCACTCACACTCTGCGATCTCTGTCACAGTCTTCTTTTCCCGCTCCAAAAGCTTTCCTAATTCTACAATGTATTGCGGAATCTCACTTGCAAGCATTACTCCCTGAAGTTCTCCCATATGTGTATCTGCTCCGGAAACAGAACCGCCCACGAAAAGCTGGAACGCATCTTCCGACCGATCTCCGACTTTTACTTTTCTTCCCGCAAATCCAATCTCTGCCACCTGATGCCTTGCACAGCTGTTCGGACATCCACTGATCTGAATCATTGGCAGCCGGCTTTCGCAAAGTCCGGCTTCTTTCACTGCCGCAAGGATTCCCCTGCAAAGCTTCTGGCTCTGCAAAATTCCCATTTGGCAAGATGGAGTTCCGACACAACTCAGTGTACGTGCAACCGGTGTCTGCATCATATGTGCCATCATCGCCTGAAGCTCTTCCGCCTGCTCCCGTGTCAAGTTGCGGACATACATCTCTTCTTCCATGCTCAGTCTAATCTGAGCCGCTTCCACTCGCTCCACAAATGCTGCGATCTTCTCAAGATCTTGCGCCGCAAGCTGACCACATACCGGGTGAAGGATCACTGTATAAAGACCTTCCTGACGCTGTGCGATGCAAGTACCATTCAAGTCTTCACAAGAAGACATTCCTTCTGCCGCAACCGGCGCAATCTCTTCGAACTGATGTGATTTTTTTCACTTCTTCCAAATGTTTCTCAAAACATTCTAAGAACGCCTCTGTCCCCATTCTTCTCGGAATAAAACGCGTACGCGCCTTCGCCTTATTCTCATAATCCCCTTCTGCAATAAACAGCTGGATCATCGCCTCAACGTAATACAGCACTTCCTGTGGACGGACCAGTGACGGGTAAGGAACTGCTACTGCCGGACCTTGTCCCATCCCACCGGCAAGCCACATGCGGAACATCGGAATCCCCTTCTCAGACACTGCCATAAATCCCATATCATTGATAGAAGCAGCCGCCGTATCTTTCTCATCCGAAGAGAATGCCACCTTCAATTTTCTCGGAAGCTTATATGAAGGAGCATTTCCAAGGAAATAGTTTCCAACCTGCAGCGCATATGGTGTCACATCAAATGCCTCTGCTTTTTCCACTCCCGCAAGCGGAGACAAGGAGACATTCCGCGGAAAATTACCGCCTCCTCCTCTTGTAAACAGATCATGATCGATCCCATCTTCCATAATATCGCATACACTGTCAATATCCAGATCATGAAGCTGTACTGCCTGCCTCGTCGTCAAATGTACTTTCTCCAGACCATACTTGTGCACATAAGAAAGAATCAGATTTAAATGTTCCTTGGAAATCAATCCCGACGGTGTCCGCAGACGGATCATAAAGGACTTCTGATCCTGCTGCGCATATACACCCATCCCACCGGAAATACCTTTAAATTCTGCCTTGCTGATCTCCTTCTCCAAAAATCTGTGTCCTGCTTTTCTAAATTCTTGTACTTCACCTTTTTAAAAAACTCTTTGTAACTTTCCATATTTGCTCCTTTTCCTCTTCTCTTGCCGGATTACACAAATACTGGTGGTTCATAGGCATCCCCCCAGCGTCACTTTCTTCTGTTCTTCCTTCCCAAGAAATGCCCATTCTGTCATGGTCTCCCACCCATGGATACTGCGGTCATACACCTGCACATATCCAATCTTATCTGCGTGTACCCGGACTGTATTTGTATCATATTCTCTGCCTGTATACGGGTTCACTTCTCCTTTGTCACGGTCTTCCAGTTCTGCGTCTGCCGCCGCTTTCACCTTCATCAATTCCTGCTCATATCTCCTCTCCAACATCGTCTTACCGCTGAGCTTCTTTTGCAGGTTTTCCGTCCGGTCTTCTTTTTGCGTATCGATTACCTCTATTTTCACTTTGTTCACACTCGCTTCTTTTCTAAAAAATTTAAGGATATGAAATCTATCGCCAATTCTTTGGGTTCTATTTTATCAGACAATAGAAAAAATGGTAAAGAGAACAGAACGTAAATTCTTTATGACTTCCTCTTCAAAAAAAGGCAGCAGTATAAGTGTAGTTTCCCCTTATACTGCCTGCCTATACAAGTTTCTATGCCTATTTTTACTGCCTATTTTCTGTCTGCATGCGAAATTTTTTCTCTCTGCCATTGCAGACATTTCCCCTTGGAAACGATTCTTAATAAGTTTCTCCCAGATATTCTTCCAGTGTCACACCACTGTCCATGATCTTCTTTGCATCTTCTTTTCCGACATACCGGTAATGCCACGATTCATAAATGATCCCTGTCTCCGAAATCTTATCCGGTGGATATCTTAAAATAAATCCATACTTATAGCAGTTCTCTTCCAGCCATTTTGCCTCTTCGGTGTCTGCCTGAGCTTCATCCAGCATCCCGTAAGAAGAAGATACAATATCCGCAGCAAGTCCCAGCTCATGTTCACTCGTTCCCGGGTATGCCACCGACTTTCCTGTCTCCTCAAATGCCTCCAGATAGGTCATTCCCTGATCGATCCACTCCTGCATCGTCTGATTATAGATTGCCTTCTGCTCCTCGATCGTACGATATGCCGAGCAAATCTGAGGACTAAGTCCCGCTTCTCTGGCCGCTGCAAGCATCTCCTTGAGCGACTCTGCTGCTCTTGCATCAAATGTATAACCATTCTCCACTTCCGCAAGTTCCGGTTGATAATTTTCATCCAGCGGATGTGTATTATTCACCAATGTCAAATTCCACTCTTTTTTCTTCTCTTCATCGACAGTGTCCTTCTCTTTCTTATCCGAACTCTGCTTTGCCGCTTTGGCTTCACTTTCTTTGACTGCCTTCGCAACTTTGGCATCAACTGCTTTTGCTTCTGTCCTCTTTCCAACGAAAATACCGACAGCTCCTCCTGCTGCGAGCCCTGCCACAAGTGCGATCCCTGCGAGAGTAATCGCAATCTTCTTCAGCATTTCAAACTTGCGCTTCTGATTCCTGTCTTTCCTCGCCAGTGCTTCATCATCTATCCACATAATTTTTTCCTTTTCCTGCTGATTTTCCTGTAACATTTTTATTATACCATGCTTTTTTCGATTTTTTTAAAGAATCGTGCCGAAAACTTTTCATGGGAACTTCTGTAAACAAAGCTCCTCACCGGCTTCCCTTACTGTTTCATTACCTTTCCTCTAAGCCTGCCCCATACTTCTGCCTGAAAATAAATGTATGCTCTGTCAAAAAATGAAAATACCGGCCTGTCCTGCTGCCGCCATAACGAAAAACAATGTCTTCGTCATCTTCTTCGCAACCAGTAAGGATGGGAAAAAATACAATGCCGGAAGAAACATACTATTAAATACGAGATATTTCCATACCCACAAAATTGTCTTTTTCTTCTGAATGTGTTCTGCTTTCGCAAGCGCTTCCCATCCGGCCTCCGCAAGCAGAAGATAGATTCCCATTGCCGCAAATGTCACACAGTACATCTTCTGCGGAGAAACGATCACACCAAGCAGAGTACATGCCGTAAGAAATGCTGCGCCGTAAGCAATCCCCCACTCTCTGACCACTATTCCAACACAAAATGCCGCTGCCGCCAGCAGAAACAGGGTACTTGTTTCAAATATGCTCCCCAGCACGATCAGCACGACTGCAAATGCAGCCAGTACCCCTGACAATGCTATTTTTCTTGCATTTACATGCATGAGCAAAGATCGCCTCCCATACATTCACACATCTGATCCGCACACCACAGATCACAACACATATTTCCAGTTCCAAATGTCGGTCTGCCATAACCATATCCGGTATTCTGATAACGCTGTCCCCTCCACTGGAACTGATTGACTAGATTTGTATATTCCGGATTGCCCGGCTCCATCGATGCTGCACGCTGCGCATGCTCCATTGCCACAAGATTATTTCCCACACCATAGTTGGCAATCGCACTACAATAATACCAGCGCGCATTCTGATTCGACATGCTTGACAGTACATTTAAAGCTTCCCGGTAATGTCTTGCATTGATATAATTGCATGCCGCCTGCATCTTCACATCATCCTCACTGCCGGAAGAATAAGATTGACCACTAGAATATCCTCCAGAATACCCTCCGGAATAATTTCCCGCATAGCCTCCAGAATATCCTCCATTCTCCCTCTGCTTCATAATCTGGTCATAAGCTTCCTGCACTTCTTTAAACTTCTCCTCCGCCAGATCAGAAAGCGGATTGTTCACATAGGAATCCGGATGATACTTCCGGATCAGTTCTCTGTACGCTTTCTTTACTTCATCATCGGAAGCGCTCGACGGCACTTCCCAGCACACTGTATGGATCTGTAATCATAATTCTCCTCTGTCTTCTCCTTTTATTTCTTCCTCTAATCTATTCTTTTCCTGCCATGTCCTCGGCCGCAGACTTTTCTTCAAACTTATTCCAGACGCCAACGTACAGAATATTTCGCAGAATATTTATGTTTTCCACACATGGCAACATTTCAAAACAGTTGCTGCACTCTGCAAGGATCATCGTGAGCATCTGCCTGCATCTCTCCTCATATCCTTCTTCGTCTGCCATCTTCAAAAGCGGATTATAACTGCCCTGCGCCCGGTCTTTCTCCAAGTCGTCATAGGCATCTAAAATATAAATAAATTTTCCAAGATAAAACCCCCATCTTCCAGAGATTCTTCGACCTAGACATCTTTTCGAAATAAGAAAGTTCTCCCATCAATTTCCCCAAAAATCAGCCTGAAACCGCGTCGATATCCGTCTCGCCCGCCTTCTCATAATTCTGAAGCTTTGCAAGGCATTTCCGGATCACTCTGCATTTCTCCGGATACTTCTCTTCTACCTGCCGGTATAATTTCCGGTAAGTATGAAGTCCTACAAGCGCTGTCTTGCTCTTCTCATCCTTCCAGTCATCTAGAAAATGGTAATACGTCAGCACAATGTTCATATCCGCTGCATATTCTGTAATCTCATTGAAAAGCATGTCATGCTCTTTTAGCGGATGCACCATACACCGATGCTTCTCATGAACCGTCTTTGGCTCATACAAGGAAGTGAGCAGCGTCACAAGAAATGTCATATCATATGTGAGTGTAACCTGACCTCTGAGTCCATGTCGTTCTTCCAGCACATGACACAGTCCACAGTAGTATGCCTTATATTTATAAAAAATCTTTCATCTTCATCTCCGGCTTATATGCCGTCACATATCCGAACATTTCCGTCTCCTTTCACTCCACTGTTCAGCATTATATCATAACTGCATTCTAAAATGTTGAGAAATTTCTTAAAAATCTATGAAAATACCGAAAAGAAGCACCGCCCCCACAATTCAAAGATTGCAAAAACAGTGCTTCCTAACTGCGCGATCAGGGGTTCGAACCCTGGACACCCTGATTAAGAGTCAGGTGCTCTACCAACTGAGCTAATCGCGCATTTTCGTTATTTTGATTTTTGTGTTTTCCTTAACACAAGTGATATTATATAACAGTTTTTTAGAGAATGCAAGCAATTTTTAAATTTTTCAAATTTTTGAAATAATTTTTGCGTGGTCGGAGATCACATTTCTTCCATATAATCTCCGGCCGTCCGCAAACTATTTCCCGGACAATTACTCTGCCTGTTTATGCAGTGTAAACCCTCGTCCCATGACTTCATTGACCTGATTGATCACAATAAATGCCTGCTTATCAATCTCAAGCACAAGTTCGTTCAGCTTCGGTAATTCTCTTGACGATACGACTGTCATGATTGCAAAAGAATCTTTTCTGAGATATCCAGATTCCGTCTTGAAGAAGGTAGAACCTCTGTCCAGTTTCTCCTGGATCACTTTATTGATCTCTTCGTAATGATCGCTGATGATCTTTACCTGCATCTGTGTCTTACCCATAAGAAGCACTTTGTCTACCAGTGTTGAATAAATTAGAACAAGTAAAATTCCGTATAAGATCCGCTCTTTGTCTCTAAAGGACATCTGAATGATCAAAATTGTAAAATCAAATACATAGAGCCCAATAGATACCGGAAGTCCGAATTTCTTATTTAAAATCAGCGGTGGGATGTCCATACCTCCAGTGGAAGCTCCGGCTCTGATGACAAGCCCAACTCCAAGTCCCAGCATCAGTCCTGCAAAAAATACTTCCGAGCAGAAAATCATCTGTCATATTTTGAATAAACTGTACTTTTTGAAACTGCGATAAGATCCACGGGAAATAAAACGTACTGATCAGCGCTGTGAGCGCAAACGATTTCCCGAGAATCAAGATTGCCAGGATAAACATTACTATATTAAAAATTGCAACAGACAATCCGATCGGCAGACCGAAATAATGTTCCAGTATCAACGCAATTCCTGTTGTTCCTCCTGTGATCAAGTCATTCGGCAATACAAATGCGGCAATTCCGCAAGAATAGATTGTATTTCCGATCAGCACCCACATAATTCTTTTTAAATGCTGAAGACTTCTTTTAACTCTGCTTTTGTCGCCTCTTTCATGGTCCCACTCCTTCTCTTTAATCATTTAGCCGGATAAAGTGAAAAGAAGCAGACCTTCCCGACCTGCTTCTTTTCTCTATATTCACTTCTGACTTTTCCGACTCTTCTCATGACAGTATACCTTCTTCTGCTTTTCTAAAGTATACTCTATCATTTTCAATTCAAATATTCAAGAACGAAATCGGACTTCCCAAAATTATTTTCGGAAACGATCCTACTCTTTCATCCGCTTAATCACTTTCAGACGGGTAAATTCTTCCCTTTCTTTTTCCTCCAGCGCATTGGAAATAGAATACACAAGCGCTGTATAAGTCGGTATTGTGATATTCTTTAATGCATTGGCACGTTTCTGTGTCTTCTTAATATTTCCCGCAAGGCGGTACGCAGCATTCTCTACCATCGACAATTTGATCGTCAGATCTTTTACCTGCTTAAAGGCCTCACGCGCCACATCAATGGATTCTTTTGTCGTACTGAAAGAATAAGTCGGCGCCTCCATCTCCGGCGTATAAGTGACCAATGGAATTTCTGTTCCCATAATACTTCGGCTTTTGATCCGGATTGATTTTTCAATTGGAACGGTGTAGGCAATCTGAGATACGAGATTGATCCCATGTTCGATGTTCGCACGCTGCAGACATTTATAAGCATATGTGAATGTCGAATCAATTTTCTCCTGAATCTCTTTTGCCTGATCAATCAGATCCATCAGCTCACGGATCAGAATATTTCGTTTCTTGTCCATCAGCTCATATCCCTGATTCGCAAGTGCCAGAGAATTTTTTTGCAAGAATCAGATTTCCTTTTGGTGGGAAATGTACGTGGATCCATAACACCTCGGCTCCTTTCCAGATATTCTAATCTTCTTCTCTTTCTTTTTTATACTTCCTTCTTCTCGTAGAAACGCTCCAGAATCTTCGTGTCAATTCGGTCAAGTTCTTCTCTTGGAAGCATGCGAAGCAGTTCCCATCCAAGATCCAATGTCTCCTCGATCGTCCGGTTTTCTTCCATACCCTGTCCGATATATCTTGCCTCAAATTCCTTACCGAATTCGAGATATTTTTTATCAATCGGCGAAAGTTCATCTTCTCCGATAACCGATGCAAGGTTTCTCGCCTCTCCTACTTTTGCGTAAGAAGAGAACAGCTGATTTGCAAGATCCTGATGATCCTCCCTCGTATATCCTTTTCCAATACCATCCTTCATCAGACGGGAAAGAGATGGGAGGATATTGATCGGCGGATAGACAGACTGTCCATGAAGGTTTCGATCGAGAACAATCTGCCCCTCGGTAATGTATCCTGTAAGGTCTGGGATCGGATGCGTAATATCATCGTTTGGCATTGTCAGAATCGGAAGCTGTGTCACAGAACCCGTTGACACCTTCCACGATTCCGGCACGCTCATAGATTGTTGCCAGTTCGCTGTATAAATATCCCGGGAATCCCTTTCTACTTGGAATCTCTCCTTTGGAAGAAGATACTTCTCGCATCGCCTCCGCAAAAGATGTCATGTCTGTGAGAATAACAAGAATGTGCATGTTCTTCTCAAATGCAAGATACTCTGCCACAGTCAATGCTACCTTCGGTGTGATCAGACGTTCTACCACCGGATCATTTGCGAGATTCAAGAACATCGCAACGTGATCGGCAACCCCGCTCTCTTCAAATGTTCTGCGGAAAAATTCTGCAATCACATGTTTCACACCCATCGCCGCAAATACTATCGCAAACTGTTCATCCGAATCATCCTCCAGCGACGCTTGTTTTACAATCTGTGCCGCCAGCTGGTCATGCGGAAGTCCATTGCCGGAGAAAATCGGCAGCTTCTGTCCTCGGATCAGTGTGGTGAGTCCGTCAATCGCTGAGATTCCTGTGCGAATGTAGTTACGCGGATATTCTCTCTTTACCGGATTTAACGGAAGTCCGTTGATATTTCTGCGGAGTGTGGAAGTGATCGGTCCGAGATCATCGATCGGTTCCCCGATACCGTTAAATGTACGTCCCAGCATATCCGGTGACAATGCAACTTCCATCGGATGTCCAGTCAGCTTTGTATGCGTATTAGTCAGGGACATATTTTCTGTCCCCTCAAACACCTGGATCACCGCTTTGTCCTCGTAGATTTCAACAATACGTCCGATCTTTTTCTGATTGCCCTCTACAACAAACTCTACGATTTCTTCATAGAAAGCATTTTCTACGCCCTCAAGCACGATAAGAGGGCCGTTGATATTACTCAGTCCTAAATATTCTATTGCCATGACACAGCCTCCTTATGCGTTCTTTTCCATAATACGGTCATAAAATTGATCGATGGCTTTCATGTAGTCATCAAACATTTCCAGTTTATCATTCGGGACATCATACTTGATCGCTATGACACGCTCAAAGATGTCTTCCTCTTTCAATACCGAGATTGGCATTCCCATCGTGATCAATGCCTTTGATTTATCATATAAGTGAAGGATGACCTCCATCATTTTAAACTGTTTCTCCAGAGAGACACATGTATCATCTGCATGAAATGCATTCTGCTGTAAAAATCCAAGACGAATCACTTTTGCAATCTCCAATACCAGCTTCTGATCATCTGGAAGCACATCGCTTCCGATCAGTTTTACGATTTCCATCAGACTGCTCTCCTGATTGAGAAGTGCCATCATCTGATTCCGGTAATCAATAAATTTATCTGAGACATGTTTTGCATACCACGGTGCAAGATCCATCAGATACTCACTGTAACTTGTCAGCCAGTGGATCGCCGGGAAATGTCTGGAATATGCAAGACTCTTATCCAGTCCCCAGAAGCAGCGGACAAATCTCTTTGTATTCTGTGTAACCGGCTCAGAGAAATCTCCACCCTGCGGAGATACCGCACCGATAATCGATACAGAACCATCTGTTCCATTTAAATTGTGCATCATTCCGGCACGCTCGTAGAATGCAGAAAGTCTTGATGCAAGATAAGCCGGGAATCCTTCTTCTGCCGGCATCTCCTCCAGACGTCCAGACAACTCACGGAGCGCCTCCGCCCAACGAGAAGTGGAATCTGCCATGATCGCGACATCATATCCCATATCACGGTAGTACTCTGCAAGTGTCAGACCTGCGTAAAGACTCGCCTCACGGGCAGCCACCGGCATGTTGGATGTATTGGCGATCAATGTTGTTCGATCCATCAACGGATTTCCTGATTTCGGATCCACAAGCTGAGTAAACTCTTCCAATACCTGTGTCATCTCGTTTCCACGCTCTCCACATCCAATATAAATGATAATGTCGGCATCCGACCATTTTGCGATCTGATGCTGTGTCATTGTCTTTCCAGTACCAAATCCACCAGGCACACAGGCTGTTCCGCCCTTCGCGATTGGGAACATCGTATCCAGAATACGCTGTCCGGTCACAAGCGGCTTGGATGCCGGAAATCTGTGATGCGTCGGTCTCGGCACACGAATCGGCCATTTCTGTGTCATCGTAAGGTCGATCGTCTTTCCACTCTCCAATTCCACCGTCACAAGTGGCTCATCGATCGTGTATTCTCCATCCGGCACTACCTTTGTGATCATTCCGCTGATATTTGGAGGAACCATACATTTGTGCACGATTGCCGCCGTCTCCGGAACTTCCGCGATAATGTGTCCGCCGTGAACCTCGTCCCCGACAGAAACCGTCATATGTGTGCTCCAATTTTTTTGTCTTATCAAGTGAGTCTACACTGACACCCCTGCTGATATATGCACCGGAGTTTTCAGCGATACGCTCCAACGGTCTTTCAATTCCGTCAAAAATGTTGTTCAAGATTCCTGGTGCCAGTGTGACAGAGATCGCATCTCCACTCGCCTCAACCGTTTCACCCGGCCGAAGCCCTGTCGTCTCCTCAAACACCTGGATTGTTGTCCGTTCTTTATCAAGGGCGATTACTTCCCCGACAAGTCTTTCCTTCCCAACATATACCATTTCCGACATCTTAAATCCCGTGTTTCCTTTCAGGTAAACAACCGGACCATTGATCCCGTAAATCTTTCCCGTTCTAAGCATTTTCTTTCCCTCCTAAAAACAAGAATTTCTCGTATTCTTCTGCAAGGGACGCCTTAAAGGAGTGATCGATCAGAATGTTCTTTGCATGGATGACTGCCCGGATTCCTCCGATAAAGTCTTCTCTGCTGACGGTCAAGGAAGCTCCCGTGCGCTCTTCTAATTCCGCTTTTTTATCTTCATCTGTCGGATTAATATAAATCGTCACCTGTTCCCCGCCGGCAAATGCCATTGCTTTGTGGATATAAGAAGACAGAAGTTCTGTGTACGCTTCTGTCTGCATGTATTCATCTACAAGGACATGCACTCTGCGGAACAGTCTGTTCTTTAACTCTGTCTGGCATTTTCCCTGCTCACGCTTCAGATCAATCTGGGATTTTGCCATGGCTTTGTTGACCTCATGCTTTGCATTTGCCGTCTCTGCCTTCAGCTTCAGTTCTGCCTGTCTGAGTGCAGTCTCTGTATGCTCGTTATAAAGTTTTTTCCAGCGCTTCTTTGTGATTCTGGATGATTGCATTTCCCTGGGCTCTCGCCTCTTCCATCGAAGCTGCCTGCAAGTTTTCAATTTTTTCTTCTAAAGTCATGTCATCGCCCTCTGTTTCATTATAGTTTCAGCCCGATGGCTTCATTTACATAGGATGTGATAAAGTCCTTCTTACGGCCGGTCCCGTGCCTGTCAGGGATCTCCACGAGCAGAGGCATCTTTCTCTTCAATTTAATATCATCAATAATCTCCGGGAATTCCCGTCCGAATTTTTCGGTCAGAAGGACAATTCCTACTTCCTTATCTTTGATGACATTCTGAAGCGCCTCATAGAGTTCGCCGCGCTCATGCACGACGACTCCGTCTACACCCGCAAGACGCATCCCTGTGTAGGTATCTACATTATCACTGATCAAATACATCTTCATCGGCTTATAATTTACCTAAGATCATGAAGGAGATGATCAGACCATACAGGCAGACACCTTCTGCAAGACCTACGAAGATCAATGATTTACCAAGTACGCTAGAATCTTCACTGATTGCTCCAAGAGCAGCGCTAGCAGCACTGGCAACGGCGATACCACCACCGATACATGATAAACCGGTAACAAGAGCGGCAGCGATATATCCAAGACCTGTTGCGATAGAAGCAGAAGTAGCAGCTTCTGCAGCCTGTACATTTCCTCCGAACATCATGATCGATGCCACAAGAAATGCTCCAAAATAGAAGAATGCGTTTGTTCCGATTGCTCTTTTATAACGCTTCTTGTTTTTCTCTCCGATCAGATAATATCCGAATGGAAGAATGATACTTAATACTAAAGTTGCGATCAGAATTAATTTTGTTGCTAATGTCATAATAATAGCCTCCTAATGAAATTTTCCTATTGTTTCTTAATGATTTTGTATGGTTTAAATTCTCGTCCATTTCCTTTGTAGAAACGACTGAACATCTCATAATACTCAAGACGGAGTACCTGGATCCCTACAATCAGCCCTTCCATACCGCATACGAACAGGTTACCGAGTACAACGATCAGCCAGTTCGGTGTCCCCGCCTCAGCGCCTGCAAGCATCAGGACCACTTCCATCATCGCCGCATGGCTGACAGCAAATGCCCCGATACGGACAAACGATAATGTGTTTGAGAAATAACTCAGTAATGTTTCAAATAATTCGAAAAATCCTTGCACAAAGAACATCACTTTTCCTTCTGTCATCTTCTCAGTGCTCTTTTCAATTTTCTTTGCCAGAGGCTCTTTCAATACCATCAGAATCAAAGGCACTCCAAACATCACTGCCATCACGATTCCTGCCGGTGTCTTATGCCCTGTCATAAACAACACAAGAACCGCTGTCACAGAACCGTAAAATACAAGTCCGGCAAGTCCGTTCGCATCAAACCATGCGTTTTCCGCATCGTGTGCCCTGAGAGCATTGATAATGTGAAACACCATCGATAACAGGATAATTCCCATACCAAATGCAACTGCGACAATAAATACTGTATTCAGCTTTCCAATAAATGGAAGATTCGTCATATGGGAGATTGGTCTTAACCATTTTGCCTCGATAATATCTTCAAATCCGAAAATACTTCCGAACATCCAACCAAAAAATGTAGAGAACAGTCCAGCGACAGATACAATTCCCGCAAGGTTCAGTTTCTTCCACTTATAAAGGATTGCTCCTCCAAGGAACAGACAGAGACCCTGTCCTACATCTCCGAACATCGCACCGAAGATAAATGTATAAGTCAGTGCCACAAAGATCGTCGGGTCCATCTCATTGTGTGCCGGCAGTCCATACATCTTGATAAACATCTCAAATGGCTTAAACAGCTTTGGATTCTCAAGCTTAGTTGGAGGCGCTCCGAAGTATCCGGAATTATCCTCCTCTACAAAATAAAATATTCGGATCATTTTTCACTTCTTTCAGAAGAGATTCCACATCCTTTTTTCCGCCATCCAACCACACAAAATATAAAAGTCCTCATGCTGATCTTCTACACAAGCCGCAACCTTTCGGACATCGAAGTTCTCACAGAGCATCTCAAGCCGGTTTCTCGCCTCCAAAAGACGTCCGGCCTTCTTTGCCAGCGTCAGCTTGATCTCGTCATCAATCCCATTAATCTTTGCTGTGATCTCCTCAATCTCTCGCTCCAGCTTCTGATAGGCTTCCTCTGTATTTCCCTGATATTCATCCGGCAGATAAATCCGTTCAAAATGCAGCGACTGGAAGATCGAATCGGTCTTATCGGCTGCCTTATTCGCTACAAAATACACTCCGTACACATAGCTGTCATCTTTCCCGCCTTCAATGAACAATGCATCCATGTCACTGTACACATATTTTTCAAGGCGATGGTAATAATCCACCGGAACTCTTCCGAACCGAAACTTAATATAGCGGAACTGAAGAACATTGTGCAGGTTAAAATTCAACGGACGGAACGGTGCAAGTGCAAGCAGACGTTCTCTTAACATCTCTCGCTCTACCTTCCAGTCATTTTCCTTTGCACGCAGTTCCATATAATCATGATTCGCATCGCGCACTGTGTGGAATATCTCCTCAATGGAAAGTTCCGGTGTATCTTCCGGCTTCTGATCCTTGACATACAAGGCGAGCTGTTTCGCCTTTTCCAATGCTTCCCGGTATGGATTGATCTCCACAAACGGCTGAAGATTCTCTGTAGTTTTCAACTCAGAAAGCGCATTTTCCAGTTGAATCTCATATTTGGAAAGATACTGGTCAGTTACACGGTCGATGTCATTTTTCGGTCCTGTAATACTTATGAACTTCATCTTTACTATCATTTCTGTATAACACCCCCTGTATAATCTAATGTTTCTTTCGGCGTCAATCCATAACGGATACATTCTAATGTACTGGTCAATCGCTTAATCTCCTCTTCTTTTAAGAAAAGGTATGTGTTAATTGAAGCAATGGAATATGGATTCCGTCTTTCATCCACCGTATATAACCGTTGGATACATTCAAAATAGACTCTTTCTATCGTATGATGATCATCGAAATCATATCTTTTTACATAATATGTGCTGGCAACATGCGCGATGAACTCCTCCACTGAAGCAGTCTCCACCAGCTCTTTCACCGTATCCCGATGAATCTTGAAATGAATCGGGATGATCATCGAATAAATATCTGCCGGCTGCATCTTAAAATATTTCTTTGCGCGGTAGATCCACTGAAGATTCAGAAGGTCGATCTTAGAACCAATATCTCTTGTAAAGATCTCTAATTCTCTTTTCTTTAAGACCTTTTTCTTCTCCTTCCACAGCGTTGTGTAGTAATACAGATCCAGTGCCAGATCATAATCAAACAGTGTGGATGCATTGGAATCCCTGAGCTTTCTGAGCGGTTCATAATACTCAGTTCCCTGCAAGTTGTCCACGAACTCCTCAAATCGTTCTGGAATGTAATCAGTTTTTCAATAGAAATCTGTGAATATCTGTCAAAAAAAGGTTCGCTTATAATTCAAATCAAACGGCTGTTCATAAATGGTTAAAAAATAATCCGCAGACAATAATTGATCAGATCGACTTCAT
>ENA-OPYU01000414-OPYU01000414.1-human-gut-metagenome-genome-assembly--contig:-NODE-414-length-17283-cov-4.163966_pt1 | contig 17283 bp, 23 predicted proteins | sample MGYA00242637_ERZ504482 | MGnify/ENA primary metagenome ERZ504482 (study PRJEB26092, sample SAMD00036237) | human gut metagenome | host: Homo sapiens | study: EMG produced TPA metagenomics assembly of...
TTTTCTCTTGTCTACATTGATATCATATACTATAATCTTATTATCATGTTAGTCACTTTTGTTTGGTAATTTATAAAATTTTGTCGGATATTCACATCGCTGAAAGGAGTTTATATGGGAAATAGCAAAAAATTAAATCTATACAGAGACACCAACTGGAATGATATAAAACTTCGTTTCTGTGGTCACTCAGAATGTCTTCCACTTCATTCCTATGGCCCTGGAACAAGACCTTATTATCTTATGCATTTCGTTCTTTCCGGTAAAGGGCGCCTTGTAGTAAATAAAACAGAATATCAGATTACAGAAAATCAACTCTTTCTGGTCGAACCAGATCAGATGGTCTTCTATCAGGCCGATAAGGAAGATCCCTGGACATATTCGTGGGTCGGTTTCAATGGTAAACTTGCACCATATTTCATGCATCGTCTTGGATTCGGTTACCCCTCACTTACCAAGGAACTTTCTACAGAAATCTTTGAAGAGATTAAAGATCTCCTCGATATTCTGATTTCCATAAAAAATAACAATACAAAAAATGATCTGTATACGAATGGAATCCTTCTTCTCCTTCTTTCAAAAGTCGGTACATTTATCGAAGATTCCAAAGAACTTCCAGAAAGAAAAAGTCGTCAAAATTCGGAAAGTCATGTCCAACGGGCAATTTCCATTGTAGAAGATTTCTACGGACGGGATCTGACTGTTCAATATATTGCAGACAAACTGGGCCTGAATCGCTCCTATCTCTCAGAGATTTTTTTCAAAGCAGATGGGTGTTCCATTAAAAAAATATATACTGGATTTTTCGCATCACCCAGAGTGAAGAATTTCTTTTCACCTCTGACTGGTCTGTAGACTATATCAGTCAGATCTGTGGATTCAATTCTCCTTCTTACTTTTCAAAAATATTTAAAGAATATCATGGAATATCTCCTACTGAATATCGAAAGAGCCGTCACAAACGTGAACACCAGACTGTTCTAGTGAAATGAGCAATCAATAGTTGATGTGTACAGATTTTTCACTACCTGGCAGATTCGGACCTTAATCCATTAGAACCTACACCATCAAACGCATTACAGGAAAAGGCTCTCTGGCATTTGCCAGAGAGCCTAGTCTTTTAAAAATCTAGAGAATGGATTTTTTAGAAGCACATTTTTCGGGGTTGAATATTCATTCTTTTGTACTTCTCATACAATATATCATATGAAATTCACTATGAATATAGTTTTAATCGACAGATTTTATTCTATAAATTGTGTGTCGCACACAATTATGATAAAATATATCTATACTCTGATCAACATATATCAGGAGGACCACACTTATGGCAATTAAATTACAGTCCCTGTATGAAGCAATTAACAACCAATTTGATGTCATCCTTCATACCAATAGTTTTTATGATAAAGAAGTAACCTGGATCCATACCGTCGAACAGGGTGAATTCTCCCATCTGCTCCACGGTGATGAACTAATCTTTAACTCCGGTCTGAATTTTACCTCTCAGGACTGGCTGAAAGAGTTCTTAAAGTCATTGAAAGACGCACACGCCAGCGGACTGATCATCTCTGTAAAATCGCGTCCTGCATTTTCCCAGGAGATTATCGACTATTGCAATGAAATACAGCTTCCGCTGTTCTCCACTTCCTGGGACACTCCGTTCATTGATATCATGCGGATCTTTTCTGAGATTCTATTAAAAAACGAACACCGACGAGACCAGTCTTGCCGCTGCTTTGAAAAATGCGATCTATTACCCCGAGAATGAAGACTCCTATCTGAATCCTCTGGAAAGCAATGGATTCTTCCGCGACATGAACTATACTGTCCTCATAATCAGCTGCCACACTTATGACAGTGATTCCGGTAATTCTTACCTGGAACAGCTGGAAAAGAAGATCCGTTATTTCATGTCTAAAGGGATCGTATATGAAGAAGGGAAGCATCTGATCGTATTGTTTGCCGGTGAATCTGTAAACGATATATCTCAGAAGCTCTACGATGTCTGTCAGAATAACTCCGATGTCTATGTCGGGATCGGAACTACGGTCTCGCAGCTTACAGACATTCACCGCTCTTACGAGACCGCATTTACCGCCTATCAGCTCACCAAAACTGCTCTCCCAAAGAACTTCCTTGAGTACGATAAGCTTGGTGTATACAAACTTCTGGCCGATATCCACAATCAATCTCTGACAACGGATTTCCTGAACTCCACACTTGGCCCGATTCTTGACTATGACGCTGTGCATCATACCGATTATCTGCATATCCTGGAAGTCTACTTTGATCATGACTGTAGTATCATCCATACCGCAGATGCACTTTATTGTCATAAGAATACGCTGTCGTATAAACTGAATAAGATAAAAGAACTTCTGGATTATGATATCCTGACCAATGAGAACCGGACAAACATCATGCTTTCTTTTTATATTTTAAGACTGGAAAAGCGCAGTATATAAATGATCATCCCCTCAACTTCTGCATGATTTCAAAGACTACGGACCTGAATCTGTGTTATAATTTCAAGTAGAAATATCTAAACAACATAAACGAGGGAGGGATTCATTATGGATCAGAATCGAATCAAACGAAACCAGATGTTAGGCGCAAAGATTGTAAAAGAACTTACAGCCCGCAACATGGAAGCTTATTATACAGACTCCAAAGAAGAGGCTCTGAAGAAAGCATTGGAATTAATCCCGGAAGGAAGCAGCATCTCCTGGGGCGGTTCCATGTCTGTCAATGAGATCGGCTTAAAAGAAGCTGTCTGTCAGGGAAATTATCAGGTATACAACCGCGATACCGCACCGACACCGGAAGATAAGCGCAAGATCGAGCTTGCGGCATATGATTGTGATTACTTCCTGACCAGTGCAAATGCGATCACGGAAGATGGAATTATGATCAATATCGACGGACATTCCAACCGTGTATCCTCTATCGCTGCCGGACCACGGAATGTGTTGATGATCATCGGAATGAATAAAGTTACACGCGATGTAGATTCTGCCATGTCCCGTGCAAGAAATGAAGCCGCTCCGATCAATGCACAGCGTTTCAACCTGAGCACTCCTTGTTGCAAGACAGGTGCCTGTTTCGACTGCAAAACACCGGATACGATCTGCTGTCAGATCCTGATCACCAGATATTCCAAGACACCGCAGCGCATCAAAGTCATTCTGGTAAATGAAGATCTTGGATTTTAACATACAGATTTTCTTGACTTCATCTTACGTATTTGTTATACTTAACAGTACGTAAGGCATGGCGCCATAGCCAAGTGGTAAGGCAAAGGTCTGCAACACCTCTATCACCAGTTCAAATCTGGTTGGCGCCTCTTATATAACCTCGGAAACATCATGTTTTCGAGGTTTTTCTATATCTGAAAGGAGTATATATATATGAAATCACTCGTACTGGCAGAAAAACCATCTGTTGCCCGCGATATCGCCCGTGTTCTCGGCTGTCACAAGAACATTTCCGGTGCGATCGAAGGCAGCAATTATATCGTCACCTGGGCACTCGGCCATCTGGTCACTTTAGCAGACCCGGAAGAATATGATAAAAAGTTCAAAGCCTGGGATATGTCTTATCTCCCGATGGTTCCAAAGAAATGGGAGCTCGTCGTGATCAAACAGACATCCAAACAATACCATAATGTAAAGACACAGCTTTTCCGGAAAGATGTCTCTGAGATCATCATTGCCACCGATGCCGGACGTGAGGGAGAACTGGTTGCCCGCTGGATCCTGGACAAATCCGGCTGTCATAAGCCGATCCGCCGTCTGTGGATCTCCTCTGTTACCGATAAAGCGATCAAAGAAGGGTTTGCCCACTTGAAGGACGGTCGTGCGTACAACGACTTATATCATGCCGCAAGAAGCCGCGCAGAGGCAGACTGGCTGGTCGGGATCAATGCCACCCGTGCATTGACCTGCAAGTATAACGCCCAGCTCTCCTGCGGACGTGTACAGACACCGACACTTGCCATGATCGCACACCGCGAACAGCAGATCCGTTCATTTAAACCGGAAGATTATTATGGACTGCGTTGTACAACTTCTGTTACCGGTGGTTCTGTCGGCACTATGGCTTCTATCGTCACATGGACATGGCAGCAAAAGAAAAGCGGTTCCCTGCGCTCCTTTAATAAAGACCTGATAACCGGCCTTGATAAAAAATTAAAGAACCAGACGCTTACCGTGACGGATGTGCATACCTCATCCAAACGGACACCTTCCCCGGGCCTCTATGATCTGACGGAATTACAGCGCGATGCCAATAAGCGCTTTGGCTTCTCCGCAAAGGAGACATTGAATATCATGCAGAGTCTGTACGAACACCACAAAGTCCTCACCTATCCAAGAACAGACTCCCGCTATATCGGTACGGACATTGTGCCAACGATCAAAGAACGCCTGAAAGCCTGCAATATCGGACCTTATAAGAAATATATTCCGGAGCTCTTAAAGAAACCGCTTAAGACAAGCAAAGCCTTCGTAGATGATAAAAAAGTCAGCGACCATCATGCGATCATCCCGACGGAAGAATATGTCCAGATGGAACATATGTCGAACAATGAACGCAAGATCTATGATCTGGTCGTACGCCGTTTTATCAGCGTCCTCTATCCGGCATTTGAATATGAGCAGACTACACTGAAAGCTGAAGCCGCAGGTGAAACATTTACTGCAAAAGGAAAGGTCATCAAAGCCGCCGGATGGAAGGCCGTATATGCCGATGCTGTATCTTCCGGTTCCTCTGCTTCACAGTATGATGCTTACGGGGATTATGAAGATTCTGAAGATTTTGGAGAAGATTTCCAAAATAATGATATGTACTTAAAGGCTTCAGAGCAGGCACTTCCTGTTCTCCACAAAGGCAACACCCTGACTGTCACACGCACGAATATCACAAGCGGTAAGACCAAAGCTCCCGCCCGTTTTACAGAAGCGACACTTCTGTCCGCCATGGAGAATCCGGTACGTTATATGTCTTCTGATGATAATAAGATGAAAAAAAGCTCTCGGTGAAACCGGCGGACTCGGAACCGTAGCGACAAGAGCCGATATCATTGAAAAATTATTCCACTCTTTCCTGCTGGAAAAGAAGGGAAATGAGATTCTTCTGACATCCAAAGGAAAACAGCTTCTGGAATTGGTCCCGGAAGATTTGAAAAAACCGGAGCTTACCGCTTCCTGGGAAATGGAACTTGCCAAGATTGCCAAAGGAGCACACAAAGAGCAGGTATTTATCAAAGATATCGAAAGCTACACCAAAGAATTAATTCGGGATATCAAGACTTCCGACGGAACTTTCCGTCACGATAACCTGACTAATACAAAATGCCCGCACTGCGGCAAGCGTATGCTCTCTGTCAAAGGCAAGAACTCCCGCATGCTGGTCTGCCAGGACCGTGAATGCGGCTACCGCGAGACGATCGCACGCACCAGCAATGCAAGATGTCCGAACTGTCACAAGAAGATGGAACTGATCAAAAAGGGGGACAGTGAGACATTTGTATGCTCCTGCGGCTATAAAGAGAAGCTGGAAGCATTCAAGAACCGTCGTGCCAAAGAAGGTGCCGGCGTATCTAAGCGCGATGTCCAGAAATATCTGAAGAAACAGCAGCAGCAAAATGACGAACCGGTGAATAACGCATTTGCACAGGCACTGGCGGGACTTAAGTTAGATAAATAATATGCGAAAAAGGAATAACAAACCTTTGCTAATCTGGTTTGTTATTCCTTTTCAGAGAGAGAATAATTATTTCATTGTCTTTTCAAGTTCCCATGACCGAATGCTTTCAATCATCAGATCTCCACCAATTGCTGTCATTTCATTTTTCTGATCATCATCCACATTATATATATTACAAGAAAAATTATTCTGATAATCATTGCTGAATATTTCTAATGAAATTTTGTCAGAATAAATATGAATATCCAGATGCTCTTTGCCCATTAAATTCAATGGACATCTTGCGACTCCTTTACTCCAGCCATCGGAATTATTACGGTCAAAATATGCTTCCGCTTTTCGCAGATCAAATAGGATCTCTGTCTTCTTTCCCTGAGACATTCTTAAGTTCAGCCTAATCTTGTCTGCAGTTGATTTTTTCAGATTTATCCGCATTTCCGTTTCATAAACACAGCCGCTCCGAAGTTCTTTTTTCTCGTCTTCTTTTATCAGAATGTCCGCTTCTTCCTGCTTATTCTTCCGGAGATCCTGTAATTCTTTTACAGGAATAAACTTTAATGTATTATCTTCTGCTAATACCGCCTCTCTCGGAATGTTAAAGAATCCGCACCAGCCTTCTTGATATGTCGGACCCCAGTCTTTCCAAAATGGCATCCAATCCCATGCATTCGCCCATCCTACCAGAATCCTTCTGCCATCCGGTGCCAGGAATGACTGTGGTGCATAATAATCAAATCCCAGTCAATTTCCCCTGAAATTGTATAGCAAAAATTTTCCGGTATCATAGTCAAAATCTCCCACCAGATAAACACTGGTGCGCTCTTTTCCTCCCATCGGAGAGAACATCAACACATATTTATCTCCTACCGGATAAAAATCCGGGCACTCCCACATATAGCCCCATTCGCCTCTGCTCTCTGCAAGGACATTGACAAATTCCCAGTGGAACATATCTGTCGATTTATACAGTCTTGCCTGTGCAAATCCATTTTTGCTTGCTCCACAGACTACATAATAGGTATCATCATGTTTCCACACTTTCGGATCCCTGAACAGATCTGTTGGAACACCTTCCGGTGCTGTGATCACCGGGTTCCCTTCATATTTTTCAAAGTGGATCCCGTCTTCACTATATGCGATACACTGTGCCTGTTCAAACCCATTTCCATTATTACAGGTTCCTGTATAGATCAAGAATAACTTTCCATCATGTTCAATCGCACTGCCGGAGAAGCAGCCCCCCTTCAAATGATCATCATATACTTCACTTGGTGCAAGCGCTAATGGCAGATACTCCCAATGAATCATATCTTCACTGACAGCTGTCCCCAGTGCATACAGTCCCAAAATCCGGAATATGGATTATATTGATAGAAAAAGTGATACTTTCCTTTAAAATATATCAACCCATTTGGGTCATTGATCCATCCAGTTTCTGCCATAAAATGATAGTTCTGGCGAAATTTTCCCTGCTGTATTTTTTCTCTTTTTGCTTCAATTTCTTTCTGGGCTTTTTCTATTCTTTCAATCATCAGTTCTTTTGACATATTGTGCCTCCGGTATTATTACTTATATTCTTCACGAAGTTTCTTTGCAAATTCAGTATTAAGCTTTGATTCCCGGCGGGCCTTATTTTCTTTAATTCTGAACTGTTCTTCTCTTGCAGGCTTATACTCTTCCCAGCGTTTTGCCCATGATTCTCTTGCTTCTTTCATTTCTTCTGTTAATTCCGGCATCTGAAGATTACGTTCTGGAAGTACCGGTACATTTGGAATTCTCTCTTCTACAGGAAGAATCGTAATTGGTTTTGCTGTTGGCAGTGTCTGATACCAATATGCCGTTGAACTCCAGTCATCTGACAGATGGTTCGCATGTCCATGTTCAATCGTAACTTTCAGACTCTTCTCAAATCTTACTGGATCTGTAATGTGGAAACGATAAGATACCTGGAATCCATCCGTATCACTTTCATGTACAATTGTTCCAAAGAATGGATATGCATTTTTCTGCATTCCCCATGCATGATTGAAATAATCCTCTGTTCCTGTACCATTTAATGACGGGTATTCCTCTCCATCAATGAAGAACATATCATTTCCTTCTCCCCACCAGCTTCCCTGGTAGTGTTTTACAGTAAGGTTACATCCTACATAATGTCCCGTTCCTTCTACGTCAAGCACCGTATAGTTATTCTCACCTTTAAAATTGGTTACATTATTAACTTCCGGACAGTTTGTCTGAAGGTCTGGTCCCCAGCCCTGACAAGGATTTTCTCTGTGCCAGCTTGCATGGAAATATGCTGTATTCTCATCCAGTGGCTCTTTATACATTTCATAGTCAATATTGAAATATAAAATGAAAATGGAAGTTCGTTTTCATTACAATCTCAATTTTGCCTTTTTATTAAAAGGCATTGGGAAATAGCATGACACAGAACAAGGAGCTCCATATCTTCCTGCTTCTTCTGGTTTCAGCGAAACATTAAATGGCAGCGAAGAAAAATTGCCCGGATAACTGTTACCAATACAGAAGAAATCTCCCAATGGTGCAAGTACACTTGGTGTATCCTGATCATCCCATGTAATCTTGATCAGAACTTTTCTATAATAGAATGGATCATAATCATCCCAGATAACTCCAAGTGCCGGATGAATCTCCATAACCGGAGCTGCTGAAGCATTTAATACCGGATCAAGAATACTTGGTGCTACTACTTTTCTGCAGGAAGAAGTCATCCAGATATGTGTGATACATCCAGGTCCTTCCACTTCTCCAAGAGAGATTGTCTCACCTGCCGGGATTTCCCAATAATCCTGATTCTTACCTCTCTGATCCCAGCTGGCAAGTCTTCCGTTTCTGGCTTTTTTACAGTTGTCAAATCTTTAAATAATCCTGATACATTGCTCATAATATAAGTCTCCTTTTCTTTTTGTTAATAATTATCCTTTCACAGCTCCCGCTGTCATACCCTCTACAATATTCTTCTGGAATAATCCATAGAAGATCAGTTCCGGAACAATAATCATAAGACTGGATGCTACAATTCCACCATAATCTACCGTATAATTTCCTTTGAAGAATGAAGCTCCCATAGAAAGTGTATAATCAGATACATCTTTCAGCATTACAGATGCATACGGATATTCATTCCATATGTATAACACGTTAAAAATTGACAATTGTTGCAATAACCGGCTTTGCCATTGGCAAAATAACTTTCACCATCAGCTGCCAAATGTTACAGCCATCTATTACAGCCGCTTCGTCAATTTCCGTAGGAAGCTGTTTCAAATATGCTGTCAGAAGAAGCGTATTGAATGAAATCGAACTTGCTGCATATGGAAAAATCAATGCCCATTTTCCGCTCAACCCGAAAAAGATATTAATCTTATATACCGGAAACAATAAAATAAATGGTGAAACAGATAATCCCAAAATCAAAAATCCATACAATAAACTCTTTGCCTTCGGATGCTTAAATTCCATTCTTGCAATTACGAAAGAGCTGCAGAATGTAATAATAAGCTCCAACACAACAGATAATATACATACAACAAAAGTGTTCGCATATAATTGTGGAAAGTTTAATGTTTCCAATGCATGTTTGAAGTTGTCGAGATTAAATGCTTTCGGCATTGCCAATGGATTAGACATGATCTCTGAACTTGATTTGAACGAAAGTAATACCATCCATAAAAATGGAAATACAACAATCGCTGTTATAATGATCATCGCAACATACATTGCAATTTTCTTTCTTTTCGGTACCATTCCTATTCACCTCTTTCTCTTGTAAGTATTGAATAAATACCTGTGATCACCAGTGAAAGAAGGAATGTAAATGTAGCCAGAGACATTCCATAACCATAATCTCCACTGTTAAATGTCATTGAGTAACTATATGTAACCAACGTCTCAGACAGGTGGTTTGGACCTCCTCCTGTTGTCTGCTGCACAATTTCAAAGATCTTAAACACTCCTGTAATGATCAGAACCGCTACTGTTGAAATCGTTGATTTCATCATTGGAATTGTGACATACATTGTCTTCTGTACAAAGCTTGCACCATCTATTTCAACTGCTTCCAACACCTCTCCCGGTATCATTTTAAGACCTGCAATAAATACCGTTACCAGATATCCTAATTGCTGCCAGAAATAGATAATCGCAATACTATACGGAGACAGTGTATTACCGCCTATCCATTTTTGTTTCAAACCAGATGCCCCTATCGCATCCAGAACATTATTGATAATACCAATGTTTGGATCTAATATATAAACCCAGATAATTCCAACAATGATCGGTGCGATAATCGCAGGAGAAAAGATTAATGACTTTGAAAAATCCACTCCTTTTAATTTATTATTCAGTAACAAAGCAATGAGAAAAGATAAAGACAATAACAATACAAATGCCAATATAAACATAATCATTGTGTTCTTTAAGGATATCCAAAACAAACGGTCTTTAAATAATCTCATATAATTTGTCAATCCGTTGAATGTAGCCTTTCCAATTCCAGAATATTTTGTAAAACTATATCCAATTGACATTCCAATAGGAATAATAATAAATACCATATACACAACCAGTGTCGGAATTACCAATCCTATCTTGTATCTCTTTTTACTTAACCAATGCATACGCTCATCCTCTTTATATCCGGGACCACCATGACAAATCTTCATGGCGGTCCCATGCAGTGTCAGCCAATATTAACGTCTGTCTAGTTTGCTGCTGCCGAATCCATATTTTTTAAAGCATCTTTCGGACTGTATGTTCCTTGCATAACACCAAATATTGCATCATACATTGCTTCCTGAACTGCCGGAGTAACTGTCTGGTCCGGAGCTGCTTTTGGTGTTTTCCATCCATTTCCAAGTGCTGTGATCATTGCATTCATTGCATACTGTGAATCTGTTGCTGCAATACCATCATAATTGGTTGCCGGGAAAATGGATCCTTCATAAGAAATCTTTGCTGCTTCTTCTCCATAATAATATTTCAAAAATGCATACACAGCTTCTTTTGCTTTATCATTATCTTTTACCGCTGAACTTACTACCAGCGGAGCTGCCGGAACTTTCATTGCAATATTCTGTTCATAAGAAGAATCCTCAAATTTTGGTCCCCACCAGAATCCAATGTGTTCACCGATATTTTTATCAAATTCTGCACAGTCCCACTGACCTGTTCCGAACATTGCTGCTTTTCCTTCATTAAAGAGCTGTTTTGCGTCAAAATATTCGATTGTTGCCATATTTTCCGGAAATGCTCCGGCATCTGCAAGTCCTTTTATTTTTTCAAAACATGCATTCATATCATCGTTTGAATATTTTGCCTTATCACCAGTATAGGATTTTTCATTATCTTCCCATCCATATCTTGAAAAGAATTCATTGAACTCCCACATTGAGTATCCACTGTTCTTACTTCCGATTGCGATTGGTGTAACTCCTGAATCTTTCAGTTTTGCGATCATATCAAGGAATTCGTCATAAGTTGTATCATCTGTTGGATAAGCAATCCCAGCTTTATCAAACAAATCTTTATTATAGAAAAATCCCTGAACATTACTTTGATATGGAAGTCCATACTGTACTTTTCCATCATTGAATGCATCTTCCATACCATCCAGTGCATCATCAATGTCTTTATTCTCTTTCAGGAAATCAGACATATCTAATAAGTATCCGGCCTCATTGTATTTCGGTGCCTCCGCTGAATCTAAATGTACAATTTCCGGAAGACTTCCATCCTGTGCTGCCAATTTCATATTTTTTGAATGTGCTTCTGTATCAGCTGCCACGAATTCTACTTTATATTTTCCTTTATTTTCTTTGTTAAATCCCTGAACAATATTGTAAGTAACCGTTTCCTGATTTTTTTGGGTTTGCCACATGAATACCAAATTTAATGACGGTTGCCCCGTCCGCATCCGTTTTTGCTCTCCTGATGACTTACTTCCTCCGCATCCAGCAAGCAGTCCCATCGACATCGCTGCAACTAATACTGCAGATGTAACCTTTTTTAAACATTTTTTTCTTCATAGTTTTTCCTCCCTAAATGAGTAGATTATTGTTTGTGGAACCCGTTCCATGTTTCTTAAAAAAATAATTCCGCATCTTTTTTGTGGAACCCGTTCCATGTTTGTTAAAAAAAATAAATTCAGCTGTGCACGTGACTGATTTGTATAATCTATATATAACTCTTAGCTGCTCAGATGTCAACATTTTTTCGTCATTTCGTTTATTTTATCAAATTTTGCGCACTGTTTTTGTGCATTTTTACTATTCCATTGTTGTTCTCCCCTTTCTCACAGATACTCCTAATGTTACTTTTTCATTTTTATATGTCTTCCCATTAACCAATTCACAAATTAACCTGGCCGCCTCTTTTGCCAGTTCTTTTATCGGTTGAACGATTGAAGTCACACTTGGTTCTACTATCTGTGTAATATATGTTCCATCATAAGCCACACATTTTACATCCTTCGGAACCTTTTTATGTCTTCGGATAACCTCATTCATACACTCGATTGCAACCAGATCTGTTCCGAATATCCCATCAAATTCCCATTCATCCAGTCTGTCAAACAAATCTTTTACCGCATACTTATAATACTCCAGATCAAATTTATTCCATGCCAGTTCATAATCAAAGCACTCTACTCCCTGTTCCTTCATAATTCTTGCGAATTCAAAATGTCTTTCATGATATGGCGACTCTACTGCAGTTGCACCTCTGAAATGTACTATTTTTTTACACCCATTCTTAAGCAGAATTTCCGCCGCCAGTCGTCCGCCCTCCTTATGATCGACTGTAACCACAGGAATATCTTCTCCCAAATAACGGTCAAATGCAACGATTGGTTTTTTTTATCTTTTTGTACTCTTCTACATCTAAGGAATGTACACCTGTAATCACACCATCCACGATATGCCTGTTTAACATATCCAGATATTCGAGTTCTGCATTATGTGCCTTATCTGTATTACATAACATGATCTTGAATCCTTCATTATAGAGTTCTGCTTCAATATTATGTACAAGTTCTGCAAAAAAAGGAATTTCTACTGTTGGCACCAGAACGGCAATGATCCCACTCTTTTTATGATACAGATTTCTGGCAAGTTCATTCGGTGTATACTGAAGATTTTTCATAGCCTCTTCTATTTTTTCACGTGTCTCATCCGATACATATCCACTGTTATTCAGTACTCTTGATACTGTTCCAACACCGACTCCTGCCTTTTGTGCTACATCTTTTATACTTGCCATGTTTACACCCCCTCTCATTTTAACAATTTATTATAACAGAACATTTACACAAGTTCTAGTTTCATTTTTCGCTTTGTTATATCTTTATGTATCTTTAAACGCCCAAATTAGAAATATTACTCTTCTTCACTCTTCTTCAACTTCGAATAATAACTATCCGCAGTATAAAGCGCCACCACCGGATTATGCCCCAGTACACGGTCTTTCGTCACTGCTGTCGTAGTCAGTGCCTCGGAATATTTGTAAAACAGACTGTCATGCCCCACACAAAGTCCGACCACAACATTCAGGTCCGTCTTCACCTTGTTCAGAAGCTTTGCCTGCAGGATCGGATTACACATATTCACACCGACACCTTCGCAGCATTCCGGGATGCCGACCGATGTCTTCTTCTGTGTTCCGGCCTTTACAGCCGACACCATACACCTCAAAGCCATGTCTGCGCAGGATATCTGCCAGGATACGGCTTTCTTTTCAACAATCCGACACAGGTTGCGATCCCGATCTTTTTTGCATTGATCTTCTTTGCAAAATCCATGATTTCTTCGATTCTGGTATGTTTGCAGTAATTCTCATACTCTACTTCTGCTGCAGCGATTGTTACTTTGCGGTTCTCGTCTTCATTGTAGCATTCCATTGCTTCATTTAGAACTTCTTCGTCCATGTGTGTTGTCAGACAGAAATCCGGATATGTTTATCCATTTGTTGCAGGTTTTTTACTGCACAGTCGATACAGGACATGTCTTCATTTTTTCATTTCTTTATTCTCCTTTTGCATACCTTGGTATCTACAGAGACCTGCCACTGGCAGATTCTCTAGATTAAGCTTTACTTTGTAAAATATCCTCTATTTACTTCATAATAACAAATACTTATACTACAGACAATGGTTTTCCGTTTTTATTTTCTTATTTTTTGTAGTTCTTTTCTATGAGAAACGTTCCCCGATTCAGGGTTGAATAAAAGGATCTTTTAAACTTTTTCCTCGTCTAAAAGATCCTTTTAAATTATAGAGATTGTTTTTTATCCTACATGTTTCTTTTACTCTTCCGCTATCTCTTGCTCCGGTTCTTCATCCTTCTCCAACACAAGTATATCCGCAATACTGCATCCCACATAATCGCAGATCTTCGCGATCGTGGCCAGATCAACTCTCACGACTTTGTTCTTACAATAATTATTCAGCTGGGTATGCTGCAGCTTACATGCATAGCATAACTGATTCTTGCTGATCTTTCTCTCTTTTAATACCTTTTCCAGTTCAATCTTAATTCTACTCATCTTTCGTACCATCCTATAACTGAAGTATACTAAGATTTCGGTTGGAAAAAATAGATGTGATAACTTACACTGTATTTATATAGATGTATTTATATACACTGTAAGAAATTACCATTTAGGAGGTTTGCCTTGAAAAAAAGAAATATCCGAATCCTAGCTATATTATTGATCATTGCATTCTTTTTCTCCTTTATTCAAACCAGACCTTATTCTGTCAGGCATTCTACTATCTATACTAATGATAATACGCTAGAAATCGAGCTATATATAGTAACGAATCGTTTCTTCGTCATCCATCCGGATCAGTATTGCAAAGAAATTATTCAGAAGCACCGGCGTATTAACAAGCTTTCCGATGATACGACTTATCAGATTGTTCTGTTTGCAAATTCATGGTGTTTTAAGAAAGGATATTCCTGCGCAGAATATGAATATCGGGTTGACAATGATAAGATTCAATTACAGAAATAATGTATTACAAAAAGCACAAACCTCCTTTTTTTTAATAAGCAAAAGGCTTGTGCTTTTATATTGAAAATATTAAAAAAAATTGCGCGTAATAGTATTGTGTGTGTTATGAGTGCTATTTTAGTTGCAATTATGTTATTTGTCTTTCTAGGAGTTAAAGAATTGGTTCTTGGAACAATGAGTATGGAAGAAAGGGTTCGGTCGCAACAAGGAATTGCGATTCAAACGTACATGTATATATTGCTGTTTATTGGTCTGATTTTGATCAGCTATACAGTAAGCAATTATAGCCGGATAAGAATCAAAGATTATGGAATGTTTATGGTATTCGGAGAAGAAAAGAAAGATATTATCCGGATGATAATTCTGGAATATGGGATTATATGTGGTATTTCGTGGCTGATTGGGTGTGTAGTGGGAACGCCTTTTGTAATTCTTCTTCAGTCTATATTCAGAAAAGAAGGGATTCAAACAGTTCAAGATCCATGCTGGTTTCTAAAGAATATTGGAAGCACATGTTTTTATATGTGTGTTATTTTGTGCATTGCAGTAATCATGAATATAATAAAAATTCAAACAATTCACTGGCTTCGCTTTTGAATACGGAACAGAAAAGGGGGACGGTTCCGTCTGTTAAAGCAAGCGTGATAGGTGCGATTGCAGGGCTGATCTGTTTTGTGTTTGCAATTATTCTTTTTTCGAAGGTTCCTATGACATATCCACGTATGAAATATGGAGTTCTTTTTTCGCTGACCGGATTATATCTTTGGTTTACTTATTTGGGAAATGTTATATTGCGATGGGTGAAAAAGAAAGAAAAATTGGTATGACAGACATATTCTTACGCTAAAAACGTTGTATCACAGATTTACAGAAAATAAAATATAATTTAATTGTTTTTATTATATGTATTTGTATGGGTGATTGTAAATATCAATATTATAGAATACGGTAATCTTTCTTCCGAGTATTTATGGAAATATCCATATAATTATGTATGTATGACAGAAGAAAAATATACAGACGAAATTCATAAGGTTATAAAGAACCAGATGAAAAATAGATGAATATGCGTATATTCCGCTCATAAGCAATGATGGAGGAGAATATGTAGGTATTTCGGAGGATTCCTATAACAAACTTACAAAGAATAAGAAAGAGCATATCAAACAGGGAGAGGTAAAGGCAGTTCTGGAAAAATCAAAACAAGACGATGAAAACATGTTTCAGGATAAACATGTTTATTTAAAAACAGCAACAGGAATGTGTAAATTTGCGATAAAAAAAGAAGTGAAAGAAGTTTTATTTGTTGCTCAACAGTCGGATATTATACGAATTCTGGTTATGAATAATAGTGATTTTGATATGCTTAGATCTTTGCAGAAAAAGAATACGGTTATTATGACGCAGCAAACAGAAAAGAGACGGCGATTGATGAGGGCAAATTAAAAGTATGTGAAAAGAAATATGAGATAATTGGTTTTTATAAAGGCTCATTGATGAAAGAAGACAGACAGGATGATTTGACAACTCTTATCTTTTACATTTGTATTGGTGCATTTTTGATTATTAGTGGAATAATGATTTTATCTATAAAAAATATGGTCAGACATTTCTAATGTAAGTATGAAATATGGATTCTTGAAAAAAAATTAAGGCATGGAGACCAAAGAAATAAAGAAAAATGTGAAAAAGGAACTTTCGCTTTCTTTATGGATCGCATTTATACTTTCGATTGTAATAAGTGGTGGTGCTTTGAGTCATATTACATGGAACGTTGATTGGCTCTTGAAAAAACAGGTGTTGATAACATTTTTTGCACTGTTATTATTCCAGGCCGGGTACATTATCTTATTGAGAGAGTATGGATGGAGACTTGCTAATCAGCAAATTCAGAGTGAAAGAAGGGAAAAGATATGGAAGTGATCAGCGGAGAGAAAATTGTGAAAAGTTACGGTAAGTTTAAAGTGTTAAAGGGTATTAATTTGAATGTACAGGATGGCGAATTTGTAGGAATTATGGGAAAATCAGGAAGTGGGAAGACGACACTTTTGAAAATTCTGGGACTCATTGAATCTGTAACAGATGGGGCACTTTTATACAAGAAAGATGAAATATCAAAACTGTCAGATAAAGAACTTGCGAGAATACGAAGAGAAGAATTGGGATTCGTATTTCAGGAATTTTATTTGATGGACAGCCTGGATGTTTTTGAAAACATTATGTTGCCTTTCTATATCAGCAAAACGGTAGATGATGCCAAAAAAGAAAGAGCGAGAATGCTAATGGATCAATTCGGGATCAGGCTTTTGGAAAAAAAGATGCCAACTGAACTGTCAGGAGGATGAAAGGCAGGGAGTTGCTATTTGCAGAGCATTAATAAATGATCCAGAGATTATTTTCGCAGATGAGCCTACAGGAAACCTTGATTCGAAGTCCGGAAAAGTGGTAATTGAAGCGCTGAGAGAAATAAATAAAAAATGAATAAAACAATTGTCATGGTAACACATGATCCACAAATGGCAAGTTGGTGTGACCGCA
>ENA-OPYU01000415-OPYU01000415.1-human-gut-metagenome-genome-assembly--contig:-NODE-415-length-17273-cov-3.985244_pt1 | contig 17273 bp, 19 predicted proteins | sample MGYA00242637_ERZ504482 | MGnify/ENA primary metagenome ERZ504482 (study PRJEB26092, sample SAMD00036237) | human gut metagenome | host: Homo sapiens | study: EMG produced TPA metagenomics assembly of...
ATAAGGTAATCAAACAGAATCTTTACCAACGAAAGTCCTCATGCATTCCACACTTATCCAAATACTCTTGTCTTGCCTTTTCCCGTTCTTCCTCAGTTGGTGCTGTTTTAAATGTTGTATATAACTGATGTTTTACCACACTATCTAATTTTTCCATCAATGCTTTTTCTATCTCTGGCTGATATTCCTCGTTCCCGGCAAGATGATACTGGAACAATGCCAGCAATAAATCTTTTGGTATCTGTACCTGTGATTTTCTTTCCATGTTTCTCCTTTCCGTGACGGTCGTGACGATAGTGACGATATTTTCACTACCGTCACGCTATATAAAATACCGTCACAACCGTCACATATCGTCACGCTTGTTTTCCGACAAAGGTTAATCTAATTTTTCTTCCATCGTGTCCTCGTTCTGTTTTATACTGGATTCCATATTCCAGAATCAGACGTTCCAGGCTGACATTTAATTTTCGTGATAATGCGTTCGGCTGCATTTCCACCTGCAATACTTCCACAAGCTCTGTTGCTGTTCCTACCCACTCTGGCATAGTTTCTGTTACAAGTTCTTTGATTTTTTCCAACACTGGATCTTCTAGTTCTTTCCAAAGTTCTGTTTCTGTCTTGGTAAGTTCCCAGACACATCTCTCCCGATTAAAGTTCAACCACAGTTTCTGATCCTGCTGGTCACGCCCTGCCACTTCCAGAACTGCCTTATTATCTGTCCGTTTTTCTTTCTGCATGACGAATGCTCCATCCGCAGCTCCAAGCAATCCATTCGTGCCAGAAATCATATCAAAACTATCGGAAGATTCCATTTTCCTTGTATGATGCACAACCAGAAAACAGATGCTATATTTATCACTGAATGCTTTCAACTTTGTTACAATCTCGTAATCGCTGGCATAACTGAATTTATCTCCACCGACTTCCCGGACTTTCTGAAGCGTATCAATAATAATGAGCCTTGCGTCCTTATGATCTGTTACAAACTGCACAAGCTGTTGTTCCAATCCAGCATTTAATGATTTGGACTTTGTAGCAAAATAAAAGTTTTCACTGCCTTCCATTCCGAACATCTGTGATAATCGTTTCTGCAACCTTGCATAATCGTCTTCCAATGCCAGATACAGAACCGTTCCCTGTCTGACTGAAAAGCCCCACAATGGAAGTCCTTTACTGATGTGATCACCCGATCTGTGCCAATGAAAAATTGATTTCCAATTTTCGGTGAACCAACAAACAGGTAAGTTCCGTTATACAGAAGTCCATCTATAATCGGCAATTTTGGTGGATATGCAGTATCATATAATTCCATCATGGAAACTGTTTCCAGATCATCTTGATTCTTTTTATTTGCTGATTTTGCTGTATTTTCCGCATTATTTGTGGCTTGCAGATTGCCCTTACCGGGCAAATCTGCTATACTTTGGTTGGTTTTTAAATTTTCTAATGGCTGTTCCACATCTGCGCCAACAGATGCAATCGGAGCAGTCATTTTTTCTTTTGCTGTCATTCATTTTCCCCTTTCAATCCATACAATGTCTCTGCGACCAATCTCAGGGTACTCAACAACTCTTCGTTTTTCCTCACTGCATTTTTTCCAGATGTTTCAATTCTTCATAAATCTCTGCCATCTGATTTCGCAATGCTTTATACACTCTTGGATTTCCCTGTATCACAATTTCCCGATCAGTTAATCGTTTTGTGATATAGTCCTGCTTGCTAAGTCCTGACAATCGGACACATGCATCAATCTGCTCTGCTTCTTCCGGTGATACCCGGAATGCTACGATTTTGTTTCTCCATCTTCCTTTACTGTCCAGATTCTTCTCCATTTGATTTTTCCATCCTTTCAATATCCAACTGTTCTGCCATCTGTGTCTGCTCACTTGGAAACAGATGCGCATATCGGTAAGTGATATCAATGCTCTCATGTCCCATTCGATCTGCGATTGCCAATACCGTAAATCCCATATTGATCAATAACGATACATGGGAATGTCTCAAATCATGCACACGGATTCGCTTCACCCCAGACACTTTTGATCCTCTGTTCATTTCATGATGCAGATAAGATTTGGAAATCGTGAAAATCCGTTCGTCCTCTTTCGGCTCATACAGCATTTTCAGATAATCCTGCATCTCATCACACAAAAACTGCGGCATCTTAATGGTTCGATTACTTTTTAATGTCTTTGGTGGTGTAATCACATCTTCCCGGTGCAACCTCTGGTAGGACTTGTTAATCCGTAGTGTATGCGTTTCAAAATTGAAATCTACCGGTGTAAGTGCTAATAATTCGCCCATGCGAAGCCCACACCAGTAAAGTATTTCAAACGCATAATAGGAAACAGGCTTGTCCATCATGGCATCTGCAAATTTCAAATATTCTTCTTTTGTCCAGAACAGCATTTCCCGGTGTTCCTCTTTTCCCATATTTCCTGCTTTCTGTGCCGGATTAGATGGAAGATGGTAAAAAATTAACTGCATGGTTGGAAAATAGCACTTAACTGACTATGAATTTTCTGCAGATAAGAGGCGGAATACGGCTTTCCATTCGGCTGCCGGATCGCAAGCAATTCATTCTGCCATGCAATAATGTCCCTTGGCTCAATTTCTCCTATTTTACGCTTTCCGAAATAAGGAAGAATTTTAGTTCTGGCAATATTTGTCTTCGTTCCCCAGGTATTATCACGAATTCGATTTTGCATATCCTCCACATAAATCTCATAAAAGCTTTCGAAAGTCATATCCAATTTGGCTTCTTTCTTCAGCAATAGCTCTCGTTCCCACATCTGCGCTTCTCGTTTTGTAGGAAATCCTCTTTTGGATGACTGGTGCGTTTCTCCTGTCCAATCGGTATAACGATAGACTACTCGCCACTTTCCAGTGGCATTATCTTTATGAATACTCATACAAATTCTCCTCTCTTTCTCTTACATTTCGCTGTAACATACATTTTTTGCGGAAATAATTGGTGTTTACTCTGCCAGCTACCGTAAGATAACCCAGCTTCTGTAATTCTTCATTTAGCTGTTTGATAATCTTATAAGCATAAGACTTGGAAACTCCCATTTCCGCTGCAACTTCTTCTACTGTCATAAAAGTTCTGTTCGTCACATCGCATCTCTCCTTTCATTCTTAACGCAATTTGTTTAGGTTGCTACATTTGCATGATACTAAACATTTTATTTAAGTCAAGTAGTTTGGTGAGAATATTAAATTTTTTTGTTTAAGTCTTCTTGCTATCCAAAAATTGCTCATGCTATACTGAACCTAAACAGAATTGTTTTATTTTCTATCACGATTAATTATGGCAACACGAATGACCACTATAAGGAGGCAAACAAAAATGGCAATCGGACAACGTATCAAATTTTTTCGCAACCGCAAAGGCATGACACAAAAGCAACTTGGAGAACAACTGGGATTCATGGGAAAAATCCTCTGATGTCCGCATGGCTCAATATGAATCTGAAGCTAGAGTTCCGAAAATTGATCTTGTAAAACAAATGTCTCAGATCTTCGATGTCAATACTCATGCTTTAACAGTGCCGGATATTGATACTCACATAGGTCTGATGCATACACTATTTGCACTGGAAGATATATATGGTCTAAAGGTGAAAAAATGTAGATGGACAACCTCATCTCTGCCTTGACTCTTCCATATCTGCTCCCGGCTCATCTGTCGATGAAATGCTTCGTGCATGGATGGAACAATCTGACAAATTGGAAAACGGTGAAATCAGCAAGGAAGAATATGATGAATGGAGATATAAGTACCCGGAACTGGATACTTACCAGAAACGTGCCAAGATACCCTCTCAGGAACTGAGTGATTACCTCTTAAAAGAATTGACTCAAAAAAGAAAATTAAGTAAAAAAAGAAAACCTTACCGATATTCAGCTTTTTTACTTCTGAAAATCAGTAAGGTTTCTTTATATACGTTATGAAATAAAATTTCTATCTCTTGAATAATCACAAAATGTTGCCATTTTGTTGCCAATTACTAAACAAATTTGTTTTCAACCCTCATAAATACTGGATTCTTATGATTGTGTGGATTATTCAAACTCAATCGTTCCCGGCGGCTTACTTGTCAGATCATACATAACTCTATTCACGCCTCTAACTTCATTGATAATTCTGCTCATTACCTTATTAAGCACTTCATACGGAATCTCTGCTGCTTCCGCAGTCATAAAATCAACTGTATTCACCGCTCTGAGTGCAATAGCATAATCATAAGTTCTCTCATCGCCCATAACACCGACGCTTCTCATGTTTGTAAGCCCCGCGAAATACTGGCCGATACTTCTATCTAATCCTGCATTTGCGATTTCCTCACGGTAGATGGCATCCGCATCCTGCACGATTTTCACTTTTTCAGCGTTCACTTCTCCGATGATGCGGATACCAAGTCCCGGACCGGGGAATGGCTGACGGAACACAAGATATTCTGGAATTCCTAATTCTAATCCGGCTTTTCTCACTTCATCTTTGAAAAGATCTCGCAACGGTTCTATAATTTCTTTAAAATCAACATAATCCGGCAAGCCGCCTACATTATGATGCGACTTAATAACCGCAGACTCGCCTCCAAGACCGCTTTCTACTACATCCGGATAGATTGTTCCTTGCACAAGAAAATCAACTGCACCTATCTTCTTTGCTTCTTCTTCAAATACACGTATAAATTCTTCACCGATAATTTTACGTTTTTTCTTCCGGCTCTTCCACACCTTTTAATTTTGCATAAAATCTTTCCTGAGCATTGACACGAATAAAATTGAGGTCATACGGTCCTTCCGGTCCGAAAACGGCTTCAACTTCATCGCCTTCATCTTTTCTCAGCAAACCATGATCGACAAATACGCAAGTAAGCTGCTTTCCGATTGCTTTTGACAACATAACTGCAGCAACAGAAGAATCTACGCCTCCCGAAAGAGCGCACAGCACTTTTCCGTCTCCGACTTTTGCGCGGATTGCTTCAATCGTGCTTTCTACAAACGCATCCATCTTCCAATCTCCGGTACAGCCGCACACATTTTTCACGAAATTATTGATCATCTTCGTTCCTTCTACCGTATGAAGCACTTCCGGATGAAACTGAATTGCATAAAGCTTCTCTTCTGCAATTTTCTGCGGCAGCTACAGGACAGTCTGCCGTGTGTGCGGATATTTCAAATCCCGGAGCAATTCGGGAAATGTAATCGAAATGACTCATCCAGCAAATTGTAGATGGTGAAACATTATCAAAAATCTTTGAAGAAGGTTTTATCAATCAAAACCTCTGTTTTTCCATATTCTCTCACATCTGCTTTCTTCACTTCCCCGCCAAGAACATGCATCATAAGCTGTGCACCGTAGCACAAGCCAAGTACCGGAATGCCCAGTTTAAATAATTCCTCTGTATAGGTAGGTGAATCCGGCAGATAGCAGCTATTCGGTCCTCCTGTCAGGATGATTCCCTTCGGATTCATTGCTTTGATCTTTTCAATATCTGTTTTGTAAGAATAGATCTCGCAGTATACATTACATTCTCTTACGCGCCTGGCAACAAGCTGGTTATACTGTCCGCCGAAATCAAGCACGATCACAAGTTCATTCTTCAAGATTGTCCTCCTGTTTAACACGGCATGATAACCGCTTTTTATGTACTCATTATAGTTGGGCGTTTCCGTTTTTACAAGTGCAACAAAAATTTCCCAACGTATTTTATTATACGTCAGGAATTTATTATTCTCAACTATTTTGTAGTTTCCATCGTTTCGGTTTTAATTCGGTTTTAATTCAAGTTCTATTCATGTTTTATTTGCAAGATTGTAATTTCAAGATTCGGACAACCTTTCATACACATCTCTTTAAACATAAAATTTCTTATGCTGCATATTTTGCAATTTCTCTGCAAAGTTCTTCACAGTCATCTGTGTACATCTGCAAAGCAATTTCATTATTAATACCAAGATGCATAATTCCAAGTAATGACTTTGCATCTACGACTACATGTCCTTTTTTCATATCCATGTCAAATTCATACTTGGAGACCGTGTTTACAAAATCAAGAATCTCATCAGGATGCTTGAATGTAATCTTCATTTCACTCATTTTTCACCTCTCCTTTGAATATTTATGCGAAATTTAATTGTTTTTATATTTTTAGAATATTTTCTTTCTATTTTTCCCTAAAAACAATCATCTGTAATTTCCAGACCTCATATTATCATATTTTTCCAAAGTTAAAAGGGTGAATTTCTTTATAAAAGAGTACTTTTTTAATGCATTTATCGTATCAGCAATGCGCCGATTTACGGAATTCACTTGGCAGTACGCCCACTTCATCTTTGAATACTCTGCTCATGTATTTTGCATCTGAATATCCTGCCAATTCCGCAATCTGATTCAATTTCAGTTTCGTGTTGGTAAGCAGTTCTTTGATTCGTTCTATTTGTAATGTACGAACCATTTCTTTAAAGCCTACCCCGATTTCTTTTTTAAACTGACTGCTCAAATATTCTTCTGATACAAATAATTTATCTGCCATTTCTTCCAAGGTAATCCCCTGATCGTATTCCTTTTTTACCATCTGCAGCGCTTTTTGAATCAGCGGACTTAAATCGGCATTTTCGTTTTCTTCCTCTGCCTGAAAATTCAGTGTCCTGAAAAATAATTCTACCGCGGCGCGAATTTCTCCCCAACTCATCGCCTTCGCAATATCCTGCATGCTTTTTTGCACCTGCAGTTCCGAATGAATTTCTCTTTTCAGCTTATATGCGTTCAAAACAGCCATGTTAAAACGAATCAAAACTTCTTTTATCTGACTCGGACTATGCGGGTCGCGTTTACACAGATCATACAACGTATAATAACACTTTATGATTTCTTTTCGATTGGAAATAACTGCCGACCGGCGCAGCCTGTTCTCCAGTTCTGCCGGATATTTTAAGAGGAACGATTTCCATAGATTCTACATCCTCGCGTCTGATCAGATCTCCTCTGTCAAAGAAAAGATTCCACTCCCGTATCATCCGTAGAATTTTTAAGTGATACATTCAACATTTCTAAATGCTGCACATCCTCCCACAAACAGACCAGTTCCCCTCGGATCATTCCGCTTAATCGTGACACTACCTCATTTTTGTCAAAAAAAGGATACCGTATTGATTTTTTTTCTCCGGTCCATATATGATCACAGTAAAAAGATGCCATTCATCAATAGGAAGCACACAAACCGAAAATTCTTGATTCTGTCCAAGTTTTTCTAATACTTTTTTGCGTCATCTCCCTCTGCTCCATATAGCCGTTTCCAAGCCATACCACAAACAGGTTTCCGCGATCGGCAAGCGTAAATCCATACTTTTCGTGTGTAATTCCGTCAACAATCTCATCTCTGTGGATCTGTCCGTTTAAACATGCCATAAAAATATTTTCTACGGAAAGAGCTGTTTCTATCACAAGTTCTCCCGCCAACTTGTCCTCAATCATCTGCAGCGCTTTTGCAATTTGCACTTTTTTCACCGGTTTCAGCAAATATTCGTCCACTCCAAAACTAATTGCCTGTCTTGTCCTGTCAAAATCATTATCTTTTGTAATTACAAGCACTCTGCTGTGAATTTGCTCAGACCGTATCTTTTTCAAAAGTGGCAAACCGTTTTTCCCCGGCAGTTCAAGATCCATGATAATAAGATCCGGGCGTTCTTTCACGATTATCTCACACCCTTTCCGTCCGTCTGCCGCTTCCCCGACAATTTTGCACCCTGATTTTATTTTATGTGTCTCAACCACTGTGTTTATAGCTTGTTTAATGACTTCTCTGGATGTCTCTTCGCTGTCAACTATTACGATCCTCATTCGTCACCTCCGCCTAAATATAAACCTTCGCGTTTATCTCTTACTGCTAATTCGTACCTTACTGTATCTTTCTAGTATATTCGGCTCTGACTCGATTTGTAAAGAACTTTCACTTCTATTCAGATAACATTTTGTGCAAATATTTTTCCCGCGTAGCCATCCCTCCCCGAATATGACGTTCTGACTTATTCGTATCCAATACCTTTCGCGCCTCTTTTGCTAAAGCCGGGTTGATCTGTATGAGTCGTTCGGTTACATCTTTATGTACCGTACTTTTACTGATCCCAAACTGTTTTGCTGTCTGCCGCACCGTTGCATTATTATCTATAATATAAGCTGCAATCTCAACGGCTCTTTCTTCGATATAATCTTTCAAAATATTCCCCTGTAAACATCGTTTTTACAATGTATGCCGCAAGCTGCAGAGGTATGTATTGAACTGTTATTTCCTTTATATCATCTACTTAGGATCTCTGTCTGTCGTCCTAACCATTTTTTATAAGTCGCTTCAATCAGAAATGCCCCCAGCGGTGCTGTAATCAAAATCGCAGTTACCGCAACCGTCAGCACAATATTACCGCAGGACAATCCCATCGCAAGCGGTACGCCGCCGATAGCTGCCTGAACAGTGGCTTTCGGCATATACGCGATCACGCAAAACATCCGTTCTTTCATTGTAAGCTTCGTTTTCAGCAAACATAAGAATACTCCCAACATCCGAAATACCAAAACCGCAAAAATCAAAACAATAGATACAACTCCCGCCGACACTGCATACCGGATATCCACAGTTGCTCCGACAAGTACGAAAAGCATCACTTCTGCGCCGACCCAAAGTTTATTGAATTTTGCCGACAATCGCTTCGCCACGATTTTTTCTCTTCTGCTGCAAAGCAATTCCCATTGTCATAACCGCGATTAAAGATGCGAATGGAATGACAGATGCAAATTCATCTTCAAATGTAACTAACAAAAAGGAAACACACACAAGAATAATAACTTTTGAAGTATCTCTTATATGAATCTTTTTAAAATATTCTGTAGAGAGAAATCCGATAAGAAATCCTGCTAAAGCTCCGACTGCAATCGAAATCGGAATATTGATAAAGTCCACTGCCGAAACTTGATCGCCCTGCGCTAATCCTGTAAATGCCGTAAACATTACGATCACAAACACATCGTCAACCGATGCTCCTGCAAGAATCATCTGAGGGATGCTCTTCTTTACACCGTATCCTTCCTCCATCAGTTTCAACATTTTCGGCACAATAACTGCCGGAGAAACCGCGGCAATGACCGTTCCCATAATAGCGGCATCCAAAATCGAAATTCCAAGCAGCTTAGGCGCTAATAAGACCATTCCTCCTATTTCAAAACATGCCGGAACAAAACACATTAAAACAGCAGGACGTCCCACCTTTTTCAGATCATTAAGATCTAATGACAATCCCGCTCTCATTAAAATAATAATAAGAGCGATCCTTCTTAGATCCGATGAAATATTCAAAATAGAAGCGTCGATCACGTCCAACACATATGGCCCAAGTACAATTCCCGTTACAATCATTCCGAACAAACTCGGCAGATGAATCTTTTTACAGATCCACCCCATAGACATACCGACTAAAAACATCATGGCAATACTGATCAGCATAACCCATCCTCCTTCTCTGACAAACCGGAATAAAATAAAGAAGTCCACTTCGCCACCGCCTCTCCTCACTCATGAACACTTTGACGCTTTGCCACCTCCGAAACGCCGCAAAGCGGTAAACTTCCTTATTGCGGCGTGTGCATTCTTCGGAAGAGTTTTATTCTATGGAAAATGCAAATTTCCTATAGAATAAAAAAGCTGATAATTCCTGCGTCAAAATGCAGAAGTCATCAGCCAAATCAGCGGTTTTAGTTTCATCACTAAGGGAGAACTTCATTCCCATAGTCAAATTGTATCAAAGTTACTGCTTTTGTCAACTATTTTCTCAAACGCTTTTCCCTGACAAAAGAACGTAAAAGGCCAGAAAACGCCCCCGGCAGGCGCGCCTGCTGACAACGCCTGCCGGGGATCTCTTAATGTTTCATATCAGACTAATTACTCTCCCCAACTTCCCATTATACTATCATCTGTAAAATTATCACCTTGTTGGGGTTCAGTACCTCCATTACCCGACATAGTAACTACTTCTTCTCTGTTGAATTCGATCATCTCCATCATCGGAGTTTCGTATTTTTCTTTCACTTCCATACCTCCTCATCTTCTTTTCTATATATCTTTTAGTCTTCTTTTAAATATTCATCCTGCTCCGGTAAGTTTACTTCCGCTTCAGCAAGATTTTCATCCTGCGCTGCTTCCTGCTCCTGGTCTTGTACAGGTGTCTGCTCTACCATAGTAGCCGCTGCGCCGTCATATGTCAAGAGCCATGTTAACGTCGGATAGCCTTTTTCCGCAACAGAACTGAAATCCCATGCATTCGGATCTGCCTGTGCCGTATTGTCATTAAAAGAAAGCGTATCACGATACAACTCTACATTATTGATATTATCTATTGTCAGCAGTGTACCGCTTTGACTCGTTGCATCTGTAACGTTAGACCTTCCTGTTTTTCCTGTAACTTCATAACATAAATTCAAATTATTTTTTCGTAACAGCCTTAAGATCTTTGCCTAAAAACTTATAATTGTTTCCTGAATTTCCTATGGAAATACATCTGTCAAGATACCAACGATTATCATATTGGAGACTTGTATTAACATCTCCTACAAATCCGCGTTTTTTCTGTCCACGAATCCGGTTTATTGGATCTCGCTTCCACATTACTTATCACATTTCTCACAACTGCCGCTTTTACTTGTCCGGCAACTCCACCCTGCTGATTATTATCCATAATAATCTTACCTTCTACGTAGGAATCTTCAAATTTGGAATTATAACCTGATAAACTTCCGACTGCTCCTCCGACAAGATTAAATCTTCCAAGTTCTTCTTCGCTAAGTCCACTGTTGATATCAATTCCTTCCAACCAAACTTTTCCGATATAGGTTTCATTTACCAAACCACCCAAAGCGCCTGTATTTCCTCCGCCGTTTAGATTCACGCAGTTCATATATATAGTTTCTAACCTTCCGTTGCTAACTTCACGTGCGAGTCCGTTTGCCTCTGCAAGTACTGGTTTTCCTTGCCAATCAAAAATATCCTTGTACCCTGCATTCACAAATACATTCTGCACACGCAGATTTTTCACGACTGCTTTTTTGCTTGACGTTCCGCTGATGGAATCAAACAGCGATGCTCTTAACCCGTGGATCACCTGATTATTGCCATCCAGTTCTCCTTCAAAGCGCTTCATAATATAGGACGTCTGACCTTCTGCGAGTTTTACCTGCTCCAGTGAAATATTATTCATCAAAATGTATTTTCCGCTCGGATTCTCTGCGATCTTCATAAAGTCTGCCGGAGTACGGATTGCCGTATATCCTTGCGGCACTTCTGTCTTCAACTGTTTATGTGTCGTTACTGCCGAACCTTCCGGCAATGGCGGAAGCGGTTCTGCGTCTGCTATCCAGCTTAGTGTCGGATGGCCTTTTTTCTCAACAGATGTAAAGTTCCATTTTGAGCTGTCGAATTTCAGAGTATCCTGATAGAACGATGTTTCTTTATACCTCCCCGTCTCATCCAAGTAACCTGAAACTACACTGCTTCTTCCACTGACATTCGCTTCATAACAGTTCTGCAAACCAAATCTTATCGGCGATTCTGAGTTCCCTTTTGTCGCAAAACGATAAGCTTGACCGACACTTCCATGATCACTGCTTACTCCCGCTTCACCGATTGCAATGCTGTTTTCCATCCATGTGCTCCACGAATAATCATATCCAATCATTCCTATAAATCCTGCTCCGTCTGTCTGACCGGAAATTGCTTTTGTCTTCATGTTAGAAACAACTTGTTTCACTGTATTTTCAGGTCCATTATCCATATTACTATTATATCCGAATACACCGCCCTGTGTCTCGCCATTTACAGTTATCTCGCCGCCGACATAGCTGTCGCTGATATGGCATCCGCCCTTTAAGTCGGCGATCAAGCCGCCAACCATCGCATCATTCTGTCCATGTATCGGTCCATACGGATTGACATTTAATCCTTCCGCCCACACTTCGCTTACGGTTGAATTCTGTGCTGTTCCTGCAAGCGCTCCTGTATTATTACCTCCTGCGACGAGGATATTTTTGGAGCGCTACTTTTGAAACTGTCGCGCCGCTTAATGTTTTCGCAAATGCATTTGCTCCTTGGTTCTGACTCCAAGCTTCTACTTTAACGTCTGTCAGTTTCAGATTTTCAACTTTTCCTGACAATGTGTTAAACAACGGCGCTCCGTAAACTTCTTGGATCGTCAGTCCGTTTCCGTTCAGTTCTCCTTTGAAGTCGCCGAGGAATGAGCCGTCCTGCGGCTCTGCATCGTAAAGTGAAATCGAGCTCATTAAAATATATTTACCCGAACTGTCTCGGATCGTGAGCAGTTCTTCTGCCGTTCGGATCTCTGTATATCCTTCCGGAGCTGTTTCCTGCATAGGTATTTCTTCTTCAGGCGTCGGCGCTGTCTCCGGCGCTCTCACGTCTTCTTCCGGCATCGTCTTCAAGCTTGGCGTTCCTGTTCCTGCCACATCCGACAGATCCCATACGTCCTGAGACAAGCGCATCTCATTTGTATAGAACTCTGTACCGCAAAGCGCTTCGTGCGTCACACCTTTCGGATCGTTTGCTATGCTGTCGTATCCCGGCGTATCTGTGTTAATAAAGCAATTTGTAAATGCCTTTAGTTCATTCAGATTAGAGCTGTTATCCATATGCGTCAGCTTATATCTTGTTGACGACGGATCTTCCGGATAGACGCCGCCTGCCGCCGTACTATATTGAATCTTGCTGTCTTCCGATGCCTGACCGATAAACGCCGCCGTATTTTGCGTGGAAACAGTATACGGAATATTCAGCTCTGCATCTGCGAATACTTTCTGTGCGGTGATTCTCTCAGCGTTTCCTATGAATCCTCCCACATAAGCGTTCGACGTTGCCACTTCTGTATCTGTGATCAGCACATCGAAAATTTGAGTTCCTGCCGCATTTGCCGCGAACACACCTGCATAATCGGCTCTTGTCGTCACGTCTGCGTTCTGTACACTGATCTGACTAAATGTCGATCCTGTATCTTTTCCAATCATACCTGTGTACCCTGCGCCTCGCAGTGTAATTCCGTTGAAATGTACGTTTTTCACATTTGCACTCTGCGTCGTTTCCGCAAGCACGTTTGCTCCTGCCGTCTCATTGTCTACAAGAACGTTTCTAAATTCAAGATTTTCTATTTTTCCTGAAAGCTGTTTGAACATCGCGCTCTTCATGCCGCTTACTTTGTGGCCGCCTCCGTTTATACTTCCTGTAAACGTCTCTGTCACAAGGCATGTTCCTGCCTGCGCTGTTTCTTCCGCATGATTTTCCGCGCTGTTTTCCACGCTGTCAGCCGCGTTTATATCTGCGTTGTTTTCTATGCTGTTTTCCGCAATGTTTTCTGTAATGTTTGCCGCGCCGTACTCTGTAAAATCCAGATCTGCCGTGATCGTAAATCTTCCTTCCGGCAGTTTATTCAGCTTCCGGATATCCTGCGGTTTTTGAATTTCCACAGTCATCGGAGATAAGTTCACATTGAACTCTTTCAACAACGGATATCCGTTCGTCTCTGCATTCTCTACATCCCATACGGATATATCTAGCTTAAGTGTTTCTGTATAGAACGCTTTCGTCCACACTTCTTTTCCGATCGTTTTCACGCCGTTTGCTTCTGCCGCAGAGCTGATTCCGTCTGCTGCCGACAACTCGTAAGCATTTGTAAACGTGATGTCTGTTTTTGCCAGTTTATACATGTTTTCTGCGACGTTTCCTATTGAACAGATATTTTTGTAACTATTTTCACCTGTACTGTTCACAAGGAATCCTGCGCCGTCTGCCCCGTTTACATCTATGTTTACATAGATATTTTCCATAACCGAATGGTGGGACGTTTCTGCGAAACCGGACGCTGTCGAAACTGCATTTACTATTCCTTGAATGAAAATATTTTTCACAGTCGAGTCTGTCACAGTTCCTGCGAATCCTGCCGCTTTTCCTGCTGTACTGCTGATGCTTCCGTTTGCGATCATGACTTTTTCAACAGTTGCGTTTGTCATCGTATTCGCAAATATACCGACAGTCGTATCTACGTTGTTTCCGATTTCAATCGCACCTGCATCAATGGCTACATTCGACACCGTACCGCTTAACTGACCGAACAGCGGCGCTTTCAGACCGGTGATCTTATGATTCTCTCCGTCAAGCACACCGGAAAATTCCGGTATCACGCTTCCTGTCTGTTCTGTTCCTGACAGATCGATGTCTGCTTTCAGACGGTATTCCTGAGTCGGGAAGTCTTTCATCTTCATGAAGTCCTCCGCCGTTTTTACGGAGATGACCTCTCGCTTCTCCATTCCTTTCAGTTCCGGATAACCTTTCATCGGAACTAAACTCAAGTTCCATGTCTCTTCGTTCAGAGTCATTGACGTTTTGTAGAAATCTGACGTTGCCGCCTCTTGAGACGTTGCTTCACGCAAGATCTCCTGTCCTACGCCGTCTGTGATATTCGATACTCCGCCTGCGTTTTGGATAACAAAACTGTTTTTCACCATCGTTTTCAGTGCGTCCGGCGTACCGATGAAGTTATAAAGCTGTTCGCTTGTTTTATTGTCTACTTTTCCTGCCGCAAATACATATTCTACGCTGCTCTTGCCTGTAAGATTGCCGATGAATCCGGCGCTCTGCGTACGGTTCTTATCGTCTGTGTATGTATTGACGGTCATATCCGCATCGCTGTACACGCGGCTGATCGTCACGTTTTTGCCTTCTCCGATGAATCCGCCGCAGTCTGTTCCGCTAAGTGCAACACTGCTTCCGATCACGGCGACATCCTGAATCTGCGACCCGGATGCGCGGCCTGCCAAAACGGCATTATAATTTTTCGTACCCGTGATCTGCGCATTGCGGATCTGTATTTTCGAGAAAACAGAGCTTGTATAATCATATCCTGTCACTACCGCATTGTAGCTCACTCCGCTGACTTTGATATCCGCCAGGTTCAGGCTTTCAAAGACAGCGTGGTTTGATTCTTTTGTGATAACTGCGTTTTTGCTGCTTTCTTCTGTACTGTTGATCTCTGCATTTTCGATCTTCAAGTTGCGGACTGTTCCTTCCTGAACTTTTTCAAACAATGGTTTTTTCAGTCCTTTGATCGTGAATCCGCCTCCGTCGAACTCTCCTTTAAATACGCCTTCTGCAACTGCCTTACCTGTTGTTGCCGTCGATGCGTCAATATCATTTTTCAGCACATATTTTGTATATTTGTTCTGTCCGACTGTTTGTAATTCTTCTAAAGTCTTAATTTCCTGAACGGTTTCTTTTTTCTGCTCATTGACAATGATCGTATACTGTTTTGTCTTTCCGAACCAGTCCTTTGTCTCGCCTTCTTTATTTACGATCGTAAGATCGGAAACGTAAGAGTTGGCGATCTTTGCAAAGAGCGGTCCTTGCGCGTCTGTAATCTTATGACCGTTCCCCTGCAGTTTTCCGATAAACGTCTTGTCAATATAAACTTCTCCTGTCAGATTAATGTCCGCCATAGAAATGTCCTTTTCAAGAACATAGAATCCGTTCGGGTTCTCGTTTATCTTCTCGATCAGCTCCTGCCCTGTGGAAATCGTTACCGCATGTCTTGACTCTGCCGTATCTGCGTAAACCGGACTTCTGAACTCATCCGTAATTCTTTGCAGATAACGGAATACGTTTTCTCTTGATTCTTTAATATTGTTGAGCGTATTGTTTCCGGTTGAAACGCCGGAGTTAATACCATTTCCGTAATTGATCATATTTTGTTTCAAATATTCGATCAGCGCTTCCTCGTCAAAATATGCGTTGTCCTGTTCTTTCTGCTTTTTGATCTTTTCTTCGATCTCTTTATTTTTATTCTTTCTGTATGTTTCAAAGGAGAAATTCTCATCCTGCATTTTCTTTTTGAAATATGCAAGATCTCCTGTCTGTGTACGGTTACTTAAATACTCTACAAGACCGTCGCTGTATCCGTACAGTCCGCCGAGTTCGTATCCGTTTCTTCTAAACGTCTGGGCATTCGGCGTTCCTCCGTCAACGTAAGGCACGTACCAGCTTGCATAGCACACTCTGTCGATCTGATATGCCCCGAGATTATTCACGCCGACATCGTTCATACTTCTAAGACCGAACCGATGTCCCGGTCTGATCGTCAGCTGATTATCCCAAAGATCGTCCAACGTCTTAAGATTCATATTCTCAAGCTCGGCGGCGCCGATCGTTCTCCATGTACTGTTTGACTGATTCCGACTCTGGTAATTGTTCGTCGTTCCATATCTGTGCTGCGATGTGATCGCCGACTGCTGTGCGGGCGTCAGCTCCAGGTACGCTTTGCCCTGAAGATAATCCAACGTATAGATCGTCTCGAACACTTCTTTGTAATAGCTTTTAAATTCTTCCTGTGTATTGATTCTGTCCGGCGTCAGGTTCGTCAACATAGAACCGTCTCTTGCATACGTTTTCATGAAATTCATGTTATAGTCGACGTTTGCCTGGTTCGCAAATCCGTTCGAGTAATCCTCTCCGTTACGTCCCGGACGTTTTCCTTTATTCTCCATCCAGATCCACATATCTGTCACATGACCCATCTCATGGTTTAAGACGGTCAGATCTCCGATAAAGTTAGAGCTGTTATAATAAATGTAATCATAATTCGGATTTCCGAATATTACGGCTACCGCTCCGTTGTTGCTCTTCCACATCGTCTGCAGCGGTTTGTAAAATTCCTGGAATACATCCTGACTGTGATCTTTATTTGCAGAGGAATCGACGATCAGGAATTTACTTTTATTAATTGACTGTGCTCCGTTTTCTGCAACGTCCACGAAGTTATCATAGCTTGTCTTGAAATCATTGATCTGATTGATCACCTGCTGCTTCTTCTGCTGTCTCCACTCATCTGTATTCTGATATCCGTTGTAAATCTGCAAGTTTCCATATACAAGAGATGTCGGGAACGATGCCAGCTACAAGTTCTTCGATGTCTTATAAGACAATACCGGAAGGATCAGCTCGTTGTTTCTCTGTACCGTATTGTTTTTCAGTATTCTCCATAATCTGGAATCGATCTTCGGATTATTCGCTCTTGCTTCTACGATGAATCCGCCCTGGAAATTATCAATGATCCAGTCGTTTACATCCGTGTATCCTGCGTATGCAGTCATAAAATATTCTACGAAAGAAGCGACGTTTGAAATTCCCGTATACTGTGAGATCCGATTGATGTAGAAGGAC
>ENA-OPYU01000416-OPYU01000416.1-human-gut-metagenome-genome-assembly--contig:-NODE-416-length-17254-cov-3.185497_pt1 | contig 17254 bp, 23 predicted proteins | sample MGYA00242637_ERZ504482 | MGnify/ENA primary metagenome ERZ504482 (study PRJEB26092, sample SAMD00036237) | human gut metagenome | host: Homo sapiens | study: EMG produced TPA metagenomics assembly of...
GAAATCATGCATTCGCATGATTTCGCGCCGCACTTCTCGGGTTTTCTGTGAACTACGTTCACAAAAAACAGCACGCGGAATGTCACCAGTAAACAGTAACAACAGCACTTAAATTATTTACCCTCAGCTGTCATATTCTCCTTATTCACCTTCTCCACTGCATTCACAATATTCTCATACCCTGTACAGCGGCAAAGATTTCCTGCCATATGCTTGCGGATGGCATCTCTCGTAAGCTTCTCGCCCCGCTCAAGAAGCACTGTGGCAGACATAACAAAGCCTGGTGTGCAGAATCCGCACTGGATAGCGCCTTCCTCAATAAAAGCTTCCTGAATCCTGGTAAGTTCGCCGTTTTTCTCAAGACCTTCCAGGGTGCGGATATTCTTTCCCTCAGCCCAGACTGCCAGATAAATACAGGAGTCAATGGTCTCACCGTCAATGATCACAGTACAGGCACCGCATTCACCTACTTCACAGCCTTTCTTCACAGAGGTAAGCCCAAGGCGGTTTCGCAGCATGTCAAGAAGGGATTCTCTCACGTCCACATACTCAGCTACCTCTTTTCCGTTTACAGTACACTGTACCAGCCGCATATCCTTTTTCATGACTGCTCACCTCCTGTTACATTCTTAGTATCAGATGAAGGATAAATTTCCCCATTTGAACTCATATTTTCGCCTGAAGTTGTCCGGACATCCGGCACTACAACTCCCGTCACCATTCCCCTGCGAACACTCTCCTTCAGCGCGCGCTTCGCGATTTCTCCGCCAATCTGCAGGCGGAATGCCTTGGAAGCTCGCCAGGAATCTCTGGGATTGATTTCTTCCCTTACCAGCTCTTCCACCTTCTGATACAGCTCTTCGCCAATTTCCATACCCCTCAGCGCCTCTTCCGTCTTCGCACACCGATACGGCACGGGTGCAGCTACACCAAAGGTGATCCTTACATCCTCCAGAACCTTTTTCAGAGGATTGATTCTGCTGACTACACTACAGCTCAGGGTCGCAATATCCATTGCATTTCGCATGGAATACTTAATATAAAATCCATGATATCCCTGATAATCCTTCCCAGGGATCACAATGTGGGTGAGCACATCTCCCTGATGCAGATCCACCTTACCAGGTCCCAGATAAAATCCCTGATGGGAACCATCCGTCCACCAGTTCCATCTGCGATCCGCAGCATGGCATTCAGCGAAAAAAGTGTAGGTGCACTGTCCGCACTGACCGCACCATTGCAGACATTTCCGCCAATAGTCCCAATATTGCGGACCTGTGGTCCGCCAACCTGATCTACTGCTTCCCCCAGAACCGGGATCAGCTTCTGAATCACCGGATCATTGGTCACATGGGAAAAAGTAGTTCCTGCACCAATATAAATATCACCAGACTCCATCTGCTGGACTCCTTTGATTTCCTTAATATCACGAATGCTCACTAAAGATGTACCGGCCATTTTGCCCTCACGGATCTTGATCAGCACATCACTTCCCCCGGAAATCACCCTTGCATCCGGATACTCCTTCAGAAGAGTTACCGCTTCCTTAATGGTCTCTGCATTAAAATAATTTTCAATATCGTACATTCCTCATGCCCCCTTTCTCAGATCAGTCCGGTCTTTGTAAAACCGTCTATCAGTCTTTGCGGTGTCAGAGGAATCTCAGAAAAGCCGATGCCAGTTGCATGAAGCACAGCATTCCGGATGGCCGGTGCACTTGGAATTGCAGGAGGCTCACCTAGGGCTTTATTTCCATATGGACCCATTGGATCGTTCAGCTCTACAAACTCAGCAGTCAGATCCGGAGTATCCATCATTGTCATCATTTTATAATCCAGCAAAGTCCCATTTAATGGTCTTCCTGTTTTCTCATCGATAAGAAGCTGCTCAGAAACTCCATAACCGATTCCCATGAACATACCGCCATGAACCTGCATTGCTGCAAGCTGCGGATTCAAAAGGGTTCCACTGTCATGAACATTCACAATATCCAGAACCTTGATCTTACCAAGTTTCATATCTACTTCTACTTCCGCAAAACAACAGCCGCTGGCAACTGTATTCTTCTTCACCTGTCTGGAAACCTCTGCTGTAAGGACAGAAGAATTACTCAGACTGTAATAGCTCTCCATAGCCAGATCCTCAAGGGAAATCGCAGGCTTGCCATCTGCCAGAATATAACCATCCTCCAGTTCCAGCCGGTCCACATTACCTGGAACCAGTGTTCTGGCATATTCTAAGATCTTCTGCTTCAGCTGCTGCGCACATTCCTTCACAGCTGTACCTGTGACAAAGGACTGTCTGGAAGCATACGCACCTGTATCAAAAGGCGTCACATCTGTATCCTGCTGGGTTACAATATGTACCCTGGAAATATCCATATGTAAGGTCTCTGCTGCCATCTGGGAAAATACAGTATCCGCGCCCTGTCCAATCTCTGTAGCACCAACCTGCAGCTGTACACTTCCATCCTGATTCAGAGACAGCCTTGCACCTGCAATCTCCAGAGAAATTGGCCATACACCAGTCTTATAGGAAAACAGTGCCATACCAACTCCACGCCGGATATCGCCAGTCTGGTTCTGATATGCCTTCCGTTTCTCATCCCAGTGAATATACTCTGCTCCTTTTCCAGGCACTCAAAAATACCGTTGGTATTCGCTGCGATTGGCTTCAGATAGGCATCTTCATAATAGCCATGGATCAGATTTTTTCTGCGGAATTCCAGCGGATCCATACCGATTTCATAAGCAATATCATCCATAAAGCTCTCTGTGGCAAAGCAAACCTGAGGAATACCATATCCTCTCATCGCCCCTGCTGTAGGACAGTTGGTATAGACGGTATATGCTTCTCCTCGGATATTTGGACATGCATACTGAAGTCTGCTGGCTGTCAGACCATTGGCTGCTATGGCATGTCCGTGGGATGCATAAGCTCCCTGATTGGAATAGGTAGTCATCTCTTTTGCAAGAAGATGTCCTTCTGCATCTACGCCTGCTTCCATGTCATATTCAATGGAGTGACGGGTTCTGGTATTGGTAAAGGTCTCCTCACGTGTAAGCTCGATCTTCACAGGGCGACCGCCCACCTGCATGGTGAGAAATGCATTCAGAGGTTCATAAAGCACCTCCTGCTTGTTGCCAAAACCACCGCCTACATAAGGCTTGATCACACGTACCTGCCCCCAGGGGATTCCAAGTGCCTGGCCAACAATACGGCGTACAATATGTGGAATCTGTGTGGAAGAAACCACCACGATCCTTCCCTTTTCCATATAGGCGTAAGAAATATTATTCTCAATATGGCAGTGCTGGACAATAGGTGTCTTATAGCTTCTTTTCAGCTTCACGGCAGCCTTCTCCATTGCGCTGTCCACATCTCCGATCGCAAAGCTGGATCTTGCCAGAATGTTATCCTTCTTGTCAAGATGAATGGGATGCCCCGTTCCACGCATGGAAATCTTCGGGCTCACGACCACCGGATATTCCTCATATTCTACTTTGATCAGCTTCAATGCCCTGGAAGCTGTCACTTCGTCCTCAGCTACTACAGCTGCAATATCATCGCCATAATACCGTACTCGTCCGGTGAGCAGATTACGGTCTGCCACATCCTGATGAGCAAGCTCCACGGACCAGGGATGTCCTGGGGTGGGATAACAATGATTCGGTACGTCCTTAAAGGTAACTACCTTTACTACGCCGTCCAGAGCCTCTGCTTCGCTGGTATCAATGGATTTTACCACGCCGTTTCCGATCTTTGCATGGTAAACCCTGGCTACCAGACACTTATTCAGGATCAGGTCATCTGTAAATTTCGCACGTCCTGTCACTTTCTCATAAGCGTCTACTCTTGGAACACTCTTTCCAATCATATGCTTCACCTTCTTTATATTTTTTGCAGCGGATGCCTCCAATCCGCCCTTTACCCCCTCATAAAGGAATGGCCGACGCCGTTCAAAAAATCAAGTTTACGGTTCTTCTTTGAACTGATCGTCGGCCCCTTATGCTTCTTCTCTTTCCGTCTCAACCTAAAAAATATTGTACAAAATATTCTTTCAATGCAAAATTATTGTATCATATTTCACCGGTGTTTTGCAATAATTTTATAAATAATTTTAGCTGTTTTATCTGTATAATTTTGAAATTTCTGCAAATTCAAAGCTCTATCAGCCTGGAGCATGTCTGGAAAATCATTCCCGCAATCTTCATTCCCTGCTTTGCGGTATATTTCGCCATGGAATATTGCGTAACTGTCATAATCGCTTCTCTAATTTTTCGCCGTATAAATTCCCCGCAGATCGTAAATCGCATGTCTTGGACACTTCACTGCGCACATTCCACAGCTCAGGCAGACAGACTCTTCTATCACTGCACAGTTATCTGTAACCCGGATTGCCCCGGCCGTACAGGTCTTCTCGCAGATTCCACAGCCAATACAGCTGACTTCACACTGCTTTTTTTGCCTCTGCCCCTTTACTCTTATTTGAGCATTTTACTACGATCCAATTGGCACATTCATGGACATGAATGATCTGCTGTGGACATACCTTCCCACATGCCCCGCAGCCAATGCATTTTTCTTCATCTATTTCCGCCACACCATACTCATTCAGGGAAATAGCGCCAAATTTACATTTCTCCACACAGGCTCCACAGCCAATACATCCATCTTTGCATCCATTGTCCCCTGCTGTAACCCTGCACCCCCCATTACATGCCACAACAGCTGACCGATACGGAAATTTCTTCTTTACTGCCATCTCTCATCCCTTCCTTTCATATGGTGTTTCACTAAGAGGAAGGCTGTAACGCCTTACACCATCTCTTCGGAAATAGGCATCTGCTATTGCGGGTGCTGTGGGAATGGATGTAATTTCTCCAATACCAATAGCACCGCAGGCAACCTTAAGACCTGGCTTGTCGATAACAATGGCATCGATCTCCGGAATCTCATGTGCGCGGAAAAGGCCTAAAGAACCATACTTGGAAATAGGTTTACAGTTCTCATCAATGGGATATTTTTCCCGCAGGGCAAATCCTATGGACATTACCACACCGCCCTCGATCTGCCCCTCACAGGACAAAGGATTTACCGCTTTTCCCACATCATGAGCAGCAACTATCTCTTCAATCTTACCAGTCTTGGAATCCAAAATACAAACCTGGGTAGCATATCCATAAGCAACATGGGATACCGGATTGGGCACATTTGCACCAAGAGGATCGGTCTTCGCAAGATATTCTGCATAATAAACCTTACCGATCATATCTTCTACGCTTAATCCTGCTTTTTTATCCTCCATCAGTTTCTCACAGGCTCTTCTGCAAGCCTCACCGGTGATCAATGTCTGTCTGGAACCGGATGTAGTTCCGGAATCTGGTGAAATCCAGGTATTGCTGCGCTCGTAAATGATATCCTCTCTTTTTATATCTGTATTACTCACGATCATCTGGGTCAGTACTGTGCCAAGCCCCTGTCCAATACAGGAAGCTCCTGAGTAGATGTGAAGCTTCTTATCCTCTTCATAAATCAGTTTCACGCGGCCAGTGTCTGGAATTCCAACACCAACACCTGCATTCTTCATGGCGCAGCCAATGCCAACCGCTTTTCCTGCTGCCAACGCAGCTTCATATTTCGGCTGTACTGCTTCTAAGGTCTCCACAAGACCTGTGGAAGCGTCAACAATCTGACCATTTGGAAGCGTCTCCCAGGGCCGGATCGCATTGCGGTAACGAATTTCCCAGGGAGTGATTCCCACCTTATCTGCCATCATATTCAGAAGTGTCTCTGTAGCAAAACAGGTCTGGGTAACTCCAAATCCGCGAAATGCTCCTGCCGGCGGATTATTGGTATAGTAAGCCGTTCCCTCAATTTCAAAGTTTTCGTAGTGATAAGGACCTGCTGCATGGGTACATGCGCGCTCCAGAACCGGACCGCCAAGAGATGCGAATGCACCTGTATCCGCGGCAACCTTTGCCTTTACTCCCATGATATTTCCATTTTCATCACAGCCCATGGTCATATCCATATAAAAAGGATGGCGCTTAGGATGAACCAGCAGGGATTCTGCTCTTGTAAGCTTCATCTTAACCGGTTTCTTCGTCACATAAGTAAGAAGCGCACTTAAATGCTGCACGGTCATGTCTTCCTTACCACCAAATCCGCCGCCTACCAGCGCATTCTGTACCTTTACTTTATCTGTACCAAGAACTAAGCTGCATTCGTGCAGCGTCTGATGTGCTGACTGGTCTGTGGAATATACAAAAACATCTCCGTCTTCATCATAAAAAGACACAGCACATTCCGGTTCCAGAAATGCGTGTTCCGTCCATGGTGTCTCGAAAATGATCGGGAATCACATATTTGGAACTTTTTTATAGTCCTCTGCTGCATTTTCCCCCGGCTGATATGTTTATATGCACAGATATTGTTCTCTTCCTCATCAAATACCTTTGGTGCATCTGGTTTCGCTGCCTCTTCAATTGTATGAATGTGAGGAAGTACCTCATACTCAACCTGGATCAGCTTCGCTGCCTTATCTGCAGTCTCTTTATCCCTGGCTGCCACAAGTGCAAATGGCATCTCCCAGATAATGGGGTAAGCCCTCCTATGGGGAATCAGGGTATACTGATCATGCTTCAAATGTCCGATTTTATTCTCTCCTGGAATATCTTCCGCCGTAACAACTGCCTCTACCCCAGGAAGTGCCAGTGCCTTGGTCTTATCAATGGAAAGCACCCTTGCACGCGGATATTTACTTCTCAGTGCTGATCCATAAAGCATACCATCCAGGTAAAAATCGTCTGGATATTTTCCGGTACCAAGAACCTTTTCCCCAACATCGATTCTTGCTACACGGGAGCCAATATGCCAGTCGTTGTTAATTTCTTCCGGAAGTGTCCCCTCCTGCATAACTTTAGCCGCGATCCGTACTGCATCTATAATTTTTAACATATCCGGTACAACGGCAATAATTGTTACGCAAGGCATATTTGATTTCTTCATCAGTGGGCTCTTTATTCACATCCAGAAGAGCTTTCGTGCACATTACCATGCCAGGAATACAAAAGCCGCACTGTACGGCACCAGCCTTTCCGTATGCATACGTATATACCTTTTCTTCCCACTCTGTCAGACCTTCTACTGTAATGATATTTCTGCCATCCAGCAGATCTGTATCCGGCACACAGGCCTTACAGGTTCTGCCATCGATAATCACTGTACAGGCTCCACAGGCACCCTCACTACAGCCATCTTTTACAGAAGTCAGATGTAACTCATCACGGAGAAATCTGAGCAGCTTTTGATTTTTTTTCCGTCTCTACCCTCTGGCCATTGACTGTAAATACTGCCATGTTGGACTCTCCTTTCTACTCCCCCCATGAAAGTCAGATGCTTTTAACTGCGCTCCTAAACTTTCACAGTAAACTATGAGAAACACATTCTGAAGGTTTCCCAAAATTATCGCAGCAGTCACCAAGATCTTATGCATGAACATACTTCGGCTCGCTGCCTGTCAAAATATAGATACTGTCCACAGCCCTTAAAAATGCTGTGGACAGTATTTTCTATTACTTTATTTAGTTATCAGATATCCATAATCATCGATCACTGCACAGATCAGCTTCTTCAAACCGTCATACAGTTTATCTGCCGGATCGTCTGCCTTGCAGTCTGTGATCTGGCCTACAAATCTGACCTTACAGGTCTTATTCTCTTTATCCAGAACAACAAAACCATCGTTCTTACTGTCTGCCATGTCTTTCTCATTTGCAAACAGAGTAAATTTATCCTTGTATGGTGCACTTGCGTATGGGCAGAAGCTCTTACAGTTGCCGCACTCATTACACATATAATCTACGTGAATCACCTGATTCATAGCCATTCCAGGAACCTTGATGGAAATATTGGCACGGTTCGGGCACACATCTACACAGTTCTCACAGACTTTGTTACAGGTAAGACATCTCTCTTCCTCTGTCTTCGCCTCTTTGCTGTGCTTCAGGATACCTTTCTTTTCGAAACAGTCTTTCACATCACCTGTCACAGCTGCATCTCTGGTAATCTCTTTGCCAAGAATATCTTTCACTGCCAGCTGTGCATCCCGGATTCCCTCTACGATGGTTGCTGCGCCTCTGGCGCCGTCTCCGGCAACATAGACACCACTCACGCTGGTTTCAAGAGTTTTATCGTTGACCTTTGCTTTTCCTCTTTCATCCACTGCGATCTGGTTGGCAGTGTAGAAATCGGTATCAATCTTTTCTCCAACAGCTACGATCACGGTGTCAGCCGGAACCTCTACCACATCTGCAGTCTCGGTTACACCTGCACGTCCGGAAACATCCATCTGGCCGAGCTTCATCTTCTTGCAGAGCAGTCTGCCGCCATCAAGACTTACCGGAGAAAGAAGTTCCTTAAACTCAACGCCCTCCTCCAGAACTTCCAGAAGCTCATCCTCTGCAGCTGGCATATAGCGCTTGGTTCTTCTGTATACAAGATAAACATGCTCTACACCTTCTGTGCGTTTCGCAGCTCTTGCAGTGTCCATGGCAGTGTTTCCGCCGCCGATTACAACTACATTTTTGCCAATATTCAGCTTACCATCATTTGCCTTGAAATCACGAAGAAACTTCAGAGCGTTAACGGTCTCACCTTTTTCCAGTTTCAAAGTGCCAGGCTTGCCAGCTCCAATTGCCAGGATCACAGCATCATAGCCCTGTGCTTTCAGATCTGCCACAGAAGTGATTTCTGTATTTGTGCGGATCTCTACACCCATCTTCTGGATGAAAGAAATATCTTTGTCAATAGCAGCGTCTCCAATACGGAATCCAGGTATCACGTAACGGATCACGCCGCCGGCTTTCTCTTCTTTTTCAAAAATGGTAACTGCTGCGCCCTCTCTTGCAAGGAAGTAAGCAGCTGCAATACCTGCAGGACCGCCACCAACTACGGCGACCTTCTTACCGTTTGGCTCGCCAGCCTTGATCTCACCGATCAGCTGCTCATAGCCATGCTCTGCTGCTGTCAGCTTGGTGCCACGGATATTTACGGATTCTTCGTAGAAATTACGGGTACATTTGGTCATACAGTTGTGTGCACATAAGGTACCTGTAATAAATGGCAGGGCATTTTTCTCAAGGATCACTTCAAGTGCTTCTTTATATTTACCCTCACCAGTCAGTGCTACATACTGTGGAATATCCTGATGGATTGGACATCCTTCAGAACACGGTGCATAGAAGCAGTCCAGAAGAGGAACTTCTTTTGTGCTCTTTCTGTTCGGAACCGGCTTAATGTTCTTCACATGATGCCCATCAGTAATAGCATCTGCTGCCAGCTTCTTCAATGCATCCACGTCGATTCCTTCCCATTTCTTCGGACAGATTCCTTCTACCTTATCTGCTACCTGGGTAAATCTCTGGTAGCCGCCTGTCTTCAAAAGGGTGGTAGCCATAGTTACAGGCCAGATACCGCATCCCACAATTTTGTCAATATTGAAATAATCTGCACCTCCGGAATAGGAAATTCGAAGTTTTCCTGCGAATTCAGCAGAAAGTTTGGCTGCAAGGGAAATGGACAATGGGAACAAAGCTTTGCCGGACATGTACATTTCTTCACTTGGAAGCTCATTTCGGGTAACATCAACCGGGAAAGTATTGGTAATCTTTACACCAAATTCCAGCCCCAGTTCTTCGGATAATTTCATCAGACGTGTAAGCATGGGGACTGCATCCTCATACTGCAAATCGTCTCTGAAATGGAAATCGCCGAATACCATATAATCATATCCCATCTCATCCATGGTCTTTCTTGCAAAATCATAGCCAAGAAGGGTCGGTTGCACTTTACAAAGGTATTCAGATGTTTCTCTGTAAGCAGATAATTTGCAATGCTCTCAATCTCCTGTGGAGGACATCCATGCAGTGTGGAGATCGTAGCAGAATTACAGACATTGGATGGGATTGCTTCGATGTCTTCTCTGGTAAAGTTCTGGAACTTGTCAGCATTGTCCAAAAGCCATTTTCTGCATTCCTGGAAAATAACAGTGTCCTTTGCTTCCATCATTCCGTCAATAAAGGTATTGACCTTGTCTCCCTTAATTCCTGCAAGATCATATCCTACGGAAATATTAAACTGGAACCCATCCTGTGCACCCAGGCCAAATTCTTTTGCGATCACATGAAGGATAAACCATGCCTTGATGTACTCGCCCATCGCGTCCGGAACAGTCAGCTCAGTTGACCATTCGCAGTTATATCCCTCATCATCTGCAAGAATGCACGGTTTATTCACACATGCTGAAAGCTCTGCGCCATCCATCTTCTGAACTGTCTTCAGCTCAAAAAAACGGGCTCCTGCATAATAAGAAGCGATGATATTCTGTGCCAGCTGGGTATGGGGACCTGCTGCCGGTCCCACTGGTGTCTCCAGGTTTCTGGTAAAAATAGTCATATCATTCTTCGGATCTGCTGTGTATGGGCGATGTACCCCAAATACAGTGTCCTGCCCTTTTTTCTCCTGAAGGACCCAGTCCATCAGCTGCCCGAAAGGCATACATGTCATAATATCGCTCATATTTATTTTCCTCCGTTAATATCGTCAGCCAGTTCCTGTGCAGACTGACGGCAGTCAGCCATAACCTTATCTACGTCACAAACCAGCACTTCCCTGTCTTTCATAAGAACCTTGCCGTTACATACAGTAGTCACAACGTCATGTCCTGTAGTTCCAAACAGAAGATGTCCGTTTACATTGTCTGCTCTCATAGGTGTAAGTGGGTTGTAATCCATTACGATCACATCGGCAGCTGCCCCCTCTTTCAGAACACCAAGTGGTTTCTTAAAGTAGCGGTTGGCAATAATTGCATTGTTCTCAAAGAGCATCTTGGGAACCTCACCCCATGCAGCATTTGGATCGCAGAGATGATGCTTGTGAAGGATATTGGCAACCTTCCAGGATTCCAGCATATCGTGGGTGTATCCATCAGTTCCAAGTCCCGTAACGATTCCCTTATGTACCAATTCTATGGTAGGCGGACATCCGCAGGCATTGCCCATGTTGGATTCCGGATTGTGGACAACCATGGTGTCAGTCTCTTTAATTAAATCCATCTCATGCTCGTTAATATAAATACAATGTCCCAGAAGCGTCTTCGGCCCAAGAATATTCCAATCGTAAAGTCTGTCTACAATTCGTTTGCTGTGCTCCTTCAGGCACTGATGAAGGTCATAGATTTCCCCTCTGCAACATGAATATGATAGCCAACACCGTCTGGCTTCAGTTCGTTACACAATTCCATGGTCTCATCGGAAATAGTGAAAGATGCATGCATACCCATCATAGCAGCGATCATGTCGCTGTCATCTGCAAGTGCGTGTTTGATAAAGTTCACATTCTCCATTACAGATTCTCTGGACTTGTCCATGCCGTCACGGTCGGAAATTTCATAGCAAAGGCAGGTACGGACACCAAGATCCTTAGCTGCTGACTCAATAGCACTGAGGGAACCGGTAATATGTCCAAAGCTTGCGTGATGATCAAATACAGTCGTTACACCATTCCGGATACTGTCGATATAAGTAGCCATCGCAGAAAGTCTGGTCTGCTCCAGGGTAAGATGACGGTCAATAGTCCACCACTGTCCATCCAGAATATCCAGAAAGCCCTTGGGATTATATCCTTTAATACTCAGACCTCTGGCAAAAGAGCTGTAGATATGCTCATGGGTATTGATAAATGCAGGCATGATAACTCCGCCTCTGGCATCTACAAATTCTCCATCCGGATATGCCTTCTTCACCTCATCTGTAGTCCCCACCATAACTATGGTGTTACCATCCATTGCAACTGCACCGTTCTCTATAAATGCCTTGGATGCGTCCCGTGTGATCATTCTTCCATTACCAATAATAAGCATATGGCATCCTCCTTTACTTGTTAAAATTGTTGAATCAAATAGCACAATTCAACATTTTTTAGGATATTTTATACAGATAATGTAACACATTCCCATATAAATTTCAATAGGAAATCTAAAAATATTTTTGGCTTTCTCAAAATTTTGTTCAAATAAACTAACTGAGCACAGCCAAAACACGCTCTAGGGCATGTTTGAAAATGCTTTCTACAAGCTGTACGTCACAATTCGAGGGAGATTTTGCCCGCAGTCTGCATAAACATGAAAACAAGGCAGTCTGTCAATTAAACAAACTGCCTTGTTCTCTCTATTAATGGATTTTTGCAAACAAGCTCTAATCCATAGCTGATTTTCCATCTGCATTATTCGTATATGTATCTTTATAACTCCCGGATCACATGCAAGAATTTCCGGCCCTTTTTCCATAATTCAGGATCAATTTCCACCTCATAGCCTTTGCCATTCTGCACATGCCAGTCATAAAAAGAGCGGTCTTCGTCTGCATATTCTTCCATAACATTCATGATCGTACCGCCATGCACCACAAGTGCTGCCAAAGAAATCCCATTACGGAGACAACCATTTACAGCTTTCTGGAAGCCGGTCACATTGCGTCTTTTAAAATTCCTCTCTGCTCTCTCCTCCCGGAAATGGCAGAAGTCCACCAGAATCGATCCAGGACTGGTAATGTTCATTTCCGTCCAGTTCCTGATAATTTTTATTTTCAAATTCTCCAAAAATCCATTCTGCAAGCTCATCAATAATATTCAGCTTTTTTTCCGGGAAAAAAGGATTCCTGCTGTCTGGGTACAGCGGATCATAGGACTTGCATAAACTGCCTGTACTTCCGGATAAGCAAGCTGCGCCAGCATATTCCCAGCCTCGGACAAAGAGGTTCATCCGTTCTTTTTTCCTATATATCTTTTTAACTTATTCCCCTGGGTTTCCCCATGACGAACCAGAATAAGTTTAAGCATTTTTGATCACCGTCCCAATTCCACATACTACACGTATTACCTTTTTGCTTTTTGATGCGAGATCCGTACAGACTCTTCCCACTGCCTCCCGGTATTTCCGGTCAAAAGCATCCATGGGGACAACGCCGTATCCTACTTCCTGACTTACCAGAATGATATCCGGATTTTTCTCCCATAATTCTTCTGCCAGTCTGGCCACATCTTTGTCTGCTTTTAATTCTTTTTGATATACTCCTGAAAATCAAGGACGCCCTCTGCATTCATAAGCTCTTCATTTTTTCCAGATCGGCTCCCGTTTTTTCCAGCAGACATCAGGATGATGTTCTTTTGCATATGTGCTCTTTCCCTGAAAAGCACCTCCAATGATCATTTTCCATTGTTACAATTTCTCCATTTTTTCCCAGTTCCCGGAGCGTGTCTGTAAAAGACTTTCTGCAAGATGTACGTCACAATTTGTGGGAGATTTTGCCCGGATGAGGGCGCGTAGCGGGCTACGACAACCGAATTCGGGCAAAATATACCGCAAAGTGGGGCGTGCAGATTGCGGGAATGATTTTTCAGACACGTCTAGATAAATACAGAAACAACAGCCAGTACAACAGTCATTCCCACCTCACAAAGGCACAGAAAATATCCTGCCAGGTCACCTGTGATCCCGCCAAAATATTTCATTGCTTTATAATGATAATAAAGGAAAACAAGTACTGCAGTTCCAAATGCCAGAATGCCCATCACAGGCTGGATCCATATCATCACCGCCAGCAGAATTCCAAGATAAACGATCAGCACATTTCGCACGATCATATCTTCTGCTTTTCTGGAAAATTCTGCTACAGTTCCATCTTTACGTGCCTTTGGAAACATCATGACACTGATTCCGGAAAAACATCTGGAAACCATAAATCCGAGAGCCATGATCAAAAGTGCCCGCCTGTCCGTCCACAACTGGCTGTAAGCTCCATACCATATCAGAAAAAAAGGCACAGGCTGTAATAACCGCAAATGCACCGGCATGGGAATCTTTCAGAATTTCAAGACGTCTCTCCCTTTCCTGCCAGGAGCTTAATGCATCCGAAGTATCCAGAAGACCATCTACATGGATTCCACCTGTCACCACTACCGGAACCAGTACAAGAACTGCTGAGACAAAAGACGGATTAAATCCAAATTTTCCCCCTGCCCATCCTACCAGATAAGAAAGCGCTCCAATTACCAGGCCGATAAAAGGAAAAAAAGCAGAATGTATATTTCATATTCTCCTTGTTCCAAGTCTGCCATTGGCATAGGGATTTTTGAATACATGGCAAATGCCACTTTAAAATTATTCCACAGCATTTTCAATGATTTTTCCTCCTTTATGCCAGATTGGAATCCCATATACTACTTCAACCACCTCATCAGCCATTTTTCCAATGTTTTGATTGATTATCCCCAGATATTCCTGATAGCGGATGGTATCGCCCTCATAACTGGCTGCTTCGGAAAAAATCTCATTGGTGACAATTACCAGATGACGTACCTGGCTTCTCAACTTTTTATGCCTTCCAAAACGGCTTCCACAGTTTTTTGCACCAGCCCCTTTTTCCTCAAACATCTCATTAGCGGCAAGATTGGACATACATTCCAGAAGAACCACAGCATTTTCCGGGAAATCCAGATTCTTCAATCCGGTATAACATTCAACTGTCTCGAATCCTTTTCCTGCACGCATTTTCTGATGACGTGCCACACGCTTATGACTTTCCTCGTCATATGGATGCATGGTTGCAATATAGATTCTTTTTGCCGGTCCAAAAGATACTATTTTATCTTCTGCAAAAGCAGATTTTCCGCTTCCGCTTCCCCCGGTCACAACTGTCATCATATTAATTCAGCTCCTCGTACTGTTCCACGTGAATATCATCAAATGTACTTAATGTATTGTAAAGAGTAGCTCCCATATCAAGAAACGGACAAAGGGCAATGGCTCCAGTGCCTTCCCCAAGACACATGTCAGCATGAAGCACAGCTTCTTTTCCAAGCTCATCCAGAACAAGATGTGCTGCCGGTTCTTTGGACACATGACTGGCGATCATATAATCCGCTGCCGCCGGGCAAAGTCTGGCTGCTACAAGCGCGGCAACTCCGGAAATAAAACCGTCAATAAGAACCGGGATCTGTAATGCAGCTCCGCCAAGATACACGCCTGCCATTCCTGCGATATCAAGGCCTCCAACTTTTGCAAGCACGTCTATGGAATCTTTTGCATCCGGCTTATTTAAATCAATGGCTTTCTTAATCGCCTGAATCTTGCGGGTAAGTCCATCGCTGGAAAGTCCTGCGCCACGGCCAGTCATGGTTTCCACTGGTTGTCCCAGAAGCACAGATGCAACTGCACTGCTGGTTGTGGTATTTCCAATTCCCATCTCACCAGTTGCAAAAAGACGATACCCCTGAGCCTTCAACTCTTCTGCCATAGCAATTCCTGCTTCAATTCCTTTTATGGCTTCTTCTCTTGCCATAGCAGGACCTTTCGTCATATTGTGGGTTCCATACATAACTTTCAGATCTGTACGTGCTGTGGTGTCTCTTACCATTCCCACATCCACTGGCTTTACATCCACTCCACACTGGTGACACATTACACAAGCGGTAGTGGTTTCTTTTACAAAATTATCTGCTACAATTGCAGTAACTTCCTGTCCTGTCTGGGTAACCCCCTCTTCTACCACGCCGTTGTCTGCACACATGGCAACAAGAGCCTTTTTTCCAAGATCCACTTTCTCTTCCCCTGTAATTCCAACGATCTGCGTAATCAGATCTTCCATTTTTCCAAGGGAATGGAGAGGCTTGGCAATGCTGTCCCATCGCATTCTGGCTGTTTTCCATTTTTTCCTCATTCAAAGGCTTTATCTGTTTAAGTGTTTCTTCTAATGTCATGATTTCCTCCCGCTGGTAAATACCAGGAATTTACTGAATATGTAATTTAATGCCAGAACTACAAACTGGGTGATAAATTTGCCGGCCATATCATTCATGTGTATGATCTCTGCAAAGAACCATACGCCTGCTACTTCAATCACCATTGTTACACCTCTCGCTCCGACAAATTTGCAGAATGGACGGATATGGTCTTTCAAAGTCTCGCATTTGTCCTGAAAAACAAATTTAGAATTTACCACATAGGCAAAAAGAATTGCCAGAATAATCGAGATCACATTTGCAAGATCTCTTTGAACTCCTGCCTGACGCATAAGAAAAAAGCTCACCAAATTTACCAGTGTAGTACATCCTCCAAAAAACACATAACGTACCACATCACTGGCATACAGTTTCTTAATGAGAGCGGTCATGGTTTACCTCCTGATAGACATCCTCTTTTCCACGAAGAATCTGAGAAATGATATAGCGTGGACGCCGTTTTACTTCTTCGTATATTTTGCAATGTAATAGCCAATGATTCCAAGACTGAGCATAATAGCGCTTCCAATAAGCAGAAGAACGATAAGGGTAGTTGTATATCCTTCTACCGCTCTGCCGGCAAAAAATTGTACCAGCGAATAAATAATCAAAATCAGGGAGCATCCAAAGCATGCCCCTCCTACGACCGTTACAAATTGCAGCGGTGCTGTAGTAAAAGCCACAATATTGGTAAACGCGTATTTTATCAAGGACCAGGTAGACCACTTAGACTGTCCAGCTTCTCTGTCCCGCACCTCAAATTCCACATAAGTGGTCTTAAATCCCACCCAGGATGAGGTCGCACGGAAAAAATCATATTTCGTTCTGGCATAGAAAGAATACTATTCACTGCTTTCCTGTCCATCATCTTGAAATCCGAAGCATTCTGCATATTCACACCTGTAGCCTTGGACATGATTCCATAGAAAAAAGCCAGCGCTCTCTTTATGAAGCAGACTTTCCGTTCCTCTTGATTTCTTTACGCCTTCGATTACTTCCCATCCCTGCTCCCAGAGATGGTACATGGAAATCAAAGTTTCCGGCGGGTGCTGCAGATCACAATCCATAACTGCCACCACATCTCCTGTTGCCTGAGCCATTCCTGCATATACTGCTGCCTCTTTTCCAAAATTTCTGGAAAAACTGAACGCCAAGAACATTTCCATCTTTTTCTCCGGCTTTGGTAATTTCTTCCCAGGTTTTGTCTTTGAGCCATCGTCAACAACAACTAGTTCGTAGGAAATGCCGGCTTCTGCTAATACGTCATGAAGAACACGGCAGGTTTTTCCTACCATCAGTTCTTCGTTATAAGCTGGCAAAACCACTGATAATCTGCTCATTTTTTGCATCCTCTTCTCTGCTGACGGCCTTGTATATTTATGTTTACAGCGTGACAGCAGATCTTATTCTTTTT